>ULSM01001053.1_pt1 | contig 12934 bp, 10 predicted proteins | sample 1956381 | NCBI WGS metagenome assembly ULSM01 (sample SAMEA4835710, study PRJEB28245) | human gut metagenome | biome: gut microbiome; material: fecal sample | place: Denmark | collected 2008 | reverse complement strand
TTGAGATTGTCATTGAGATTGCTTGCGGATTTTAGGTTATTTACTTTTTCTTTCTGATTTTCAAAATATTCTATAAACTATAAACTGAAAAACATCCATTTCTCACTCTCCGTTCTTACAGAAAAGGAAAAATGGATGTTATCTTGAAAACTATCTGATACTTACCTGCTACCAGGCTTTTACTTCAACAAGATGCCTGTATAGATTCTGCCACTCTCAATACCCAGCTTTCTGGCAGAGAAGTACTCATCGCTATGGGCAAAAGTACAGATGCCACAATCCTGGATATTCTCTTCGGCCACTCCACAATGCAGAAGAATCTGTCTGTTGCAGAGCGGAAGATTGAGATGCCATTTCAGCGGCTGCACGATATTCCCCTCAGCAGCCAGGCGCTCACGCTCAGCAGGATCAACCGAGAAGGCGGCATTAGGACGCTGTTCGGCAATCTCTTCCATAGGGAAAGCTGCCTGCTCGAACGCCTCGTAAACCTCATCGCCCACCTCGAAATGGTCGAACGAAATGCCCGGACCTATCACCGCCTTCAACTTCTTCGGGTCGGTATGATAGGTAAACGCCATCTCCTGAATGGTTTTATGCACGATGCGAGCCAGCGTTCCACGCCAGCCGGCATGGATGGCAGCCACAGCATGATGCTCCTCATCATAAAGAAGCACAGGGATGCAATCGGCAGTAGAAACACCGATACATACACCTTTCTGGTCAGTCATCACGGCATCTACACCTTCGAGCACCATCTTGCGGATATTCTCAGGCATGGTGAGAAACTCACCGGCAATATTGCGCACCTCTACTCCATGCACCTGATGGGGCATGATGATATGGGCTGTATCAATACCCAACTCTGTGGCAAGACGCTTGCGGTTCTCGGCAACATGCTCGGCAAAATCGCCGCAATATTCGTTGATATTAAATTCGCCATAGTTGCCCTGGCTTACTCCTCCCTTGCGGGTAGTAGAGAAAGCCATGACACCAGCGGCTACCTGATATTCTTTGATCATAACATTTACTCGTATTCGAAATCATCGAGGTCGTCAACATCCTCGATTTCATCCTCATCAATATATTCTACTACATCCTCGCCCTCTGCAGCCAGTTCCTGCTGGAAGCGAGACATATCCTTGTCACGGTGAACAAGCGTATCTTCGGCAGTAATCTCCTGAAGCTTGTTGCTCTCAGAATTGAGTTCCTTCCAGAGCACGTCCTTCAGTTCCTGAATACCCTGTCCGGTAACAGAGGAGATGAAGACCACCGGAAGATCAGTAGGCAAAGTTTCCTTGAGCATTTCAATCAGTTCTTCGTCGAGCAGATCGCACTTGGTGATAGCCAGCACGCGATGCTTGTCGAGCATCTCTGGATTGAAGTTCTTCAGTTCACCCAGCAATACTTCATATTCTTTCTTGATGTCGTCAGTATCGCCCGGAACCATGAAGAGCAGCAGAGAGTTGCGCTCAATATGGCGGAGGAATCGCAAGCCCAAACCTTTTCCTTCGCTCGCACCCTCGATGATGCCAGGAATATCAGCCATGACAAAACTCTGGTGATCGCGATAATCTACGATACCCAGCGATGGTTCGAGCGTAGTAAACGGATAGTTTGCAATCTTAGGACGGGCACTTGATACGGCACTCAGCAAAGTTGACTTACCGGCATTAGGGAAACCTACCAGACCTACATCGGCAAGGAGCTTGAGCTCCATGATGATGGTCATCTCCTGCATAGGTTCGCCCGGCTGTGCATAGCGAGGAGCCTGGTTGGTAGAGGTACGGAACTGGAAGTTGCCCAATCCGCCACGACCGCCCTTGAGGAGCAGAACTTCCTGCCCGTCATAAGCCACATCGCATACAAACTTGCCTGTTTCGGCATTATATACCACGGTACCACAAGGCACATCGATATAAATATCCTTGCCATCGGTTCCATGACACTTATCACGGCCACCATTTCCACCATGCTCGGCAAAGAAGTGGCGCTGATACTTGAGGTGCAGCAACGTCCAGTAGTTATGGTTGCCGCGGAGATAGATGCTTCCTCCACGTCCGCCGTCGCCACCGTCAGGACCGCCGTTAGGCTGGTACTTTACGTGGCGCAGGTGCATGGAGCCCTTGCCACCCTTACCAGAGCGGCATTGTATCTTTACGTAGTCTACGAAATTGGATTCAGCCATTTTTATATTATAATGTTATTCAAGTTTCGCAAGTTCAGAAGTTAAAGGAGTTAAAGGAGTTATCGCTCCCTACGGTCGCTGAGGAGTTAGCTCCTTTAACTTCCTGATATGCGAAAGTTCACTAATTAGAGATTGTCGATTACATTGCAAACACGAGCGAAGATCTCATCTACAGTACCGAGACCCTCGATGTGGTGATGAATGCCTTCCTTCTCATACCAGTCGATGAGCGGAGCAGTCTGTGTATGATAAACATTGAGACGCTTCTTGATAGTCTCCTCGTTATCATCAGAACGGCCGCTTTCCTTACCGCGGTTAATCAGGCGAGCCATCAGCTCATCCTCAGGAACAGCCAACTCAATCATCGCAGCAATCTTATGACCACGCTCAGAAAGCATCTTCTTCAGAGCCTCAGCCTGTGGAGTGGTACGTGGGAAACCGTCGAAGATTACACCAGCGTGATCCTTACCGAAGCTATCGTATACACTTGCAAGGATGTCAATCATCAACTCGTCTGGAATCAACTGACCATTGTCGATATAACCCTTAGCTGTCTTACCAAGTTCTGTACCGTTCTTGATTTCGTTACGAAGTACATCACCTGTAGAAATGTGACCGAGACCATACTTCTCGATCATCTTGTCGCTCTGTGTGCCTTTACCTGCACCTGGAGCGCCGAAAATTACGATATTTTTCATTTTTACCTTAATATATATAAAATATTTATGTTGTGTCAGAAACTTAACTATATTTATTAACCCACTTCTGCCCCTTTGGAGACAAAAGAACTGCAAAAACAATTCCAAAGAGAACTGTTACAACGCCTAAGAAAAATAATGCATCCATTTTATGTCCTCCTATTTTTCTACAATGGTGTAGATGTCGCGGAGGTTTCTGCCTTCTTGGTCATAATCCAATCCATATCCCACGATGAAATCGTTAGGGATTTCCATAACAGCATAGTTGATATCAAGATCAACCTTCAAGTTGCCTGGTTTCACGAGGAGGGAACAAATTTCGATGCTGGCTGGGTTCATCTTCTTCAGGTCTTCAATCATGTGAGCCATGGTGAAACCGGAATCTACGATGTCCTCTACGATAACCACGTGGCGGCCTGCCAAATCCTGGTTCAAACCCATCAGGGTCTTCATGCTGCCCGTAGAGGAGGTACCCTCGTAAGAAGCATACTTCACGAATGAAATCTCGCTTGGCACGGTAATCATTCGCATCAAGTCGGCTGCAAAGATAAATGCGCCGTTCAATACTGCCAAGAACACGGGGGTCTTGCCTTCATAGTCCTTGTTCAGACGGTCTGCTACGACCTGTACTTTCTTCAGAATCTCAGCCTCAGGAATCGATGTTTTGAAGCTCTTATCCTTAATCTTTACTATGCTCATAGTCTGTTCTATAATAATATTTTCTGCAAAATTACGAAAAAAACATGAAACTTCGTGCTTTCATCAACTATTTTTTGTACTTTTGCATGAAAATAACCGTTTATCTGCATGAGTTGACAAATTATCACGACAGTTCGCGCAGATAATACTAAGATTATCAGATAATATGAAGATTTTCACAAGCGCTCAGATTCATGAGTTGGATAAATACACCATTGAGCACGAACCTATCAGTTCGCTCAACCTGATGGAACGTGCAGCCAAAGCGCTGACACGCGCCATAGAAGAGGAATGGTCTAACCGCACTCCAGTAGTTGTCTTCGCCGGTCCGGGAAATAACGGCGGCGATGCGCTTGCTGTGGCGAGAATGCTCAGCGAGGATGGATATGATGTAAGTGTATACCTCTTTAATGTACAGAACAAACTGTCGGCAGACTGTCTTGCCAACAAGAAGCGTCTGCTGGATGCAAAGAGAGTGAAATTTACTGAGATTATCACTAACCTGGACCCTCCTAAGCTCAATGCAGAAACGCTGGTGGTAGACGGACTCTTTGGTAGCGGACTCAACAAACCATTGGCTGGCGGATTCGCCGCGATGGTGAAATATATCAACCAGAGTCCTGCCAAGGTAGTAAGCATCGATATCCCTTCGGGACTGATGACCGAGGACAATTCCTATAATATCCATGCCAACATCATCCGTGCCAGTCTGACCCTTACCCTGCAGCAGAAGAAACTGTCGATGCTGATGGCGGATAACCAGCAGTACCTGGGCAGACTGCGCGTTCTCGACATCCGACTTTCCCAGGAATTCATCCAGAATACGGAGTGCCAGTGCCGCATACTCGAAGAGAACGACATCCGTCCGCTCCTGAAATCGCGCAGCGACTTTGCCCATAAAGGCAGCATGGGTAATGCGCTGCTCATAGCGGGAAGTTACGGCATGAGCGGCGCTTCGGTATTAGCCACCAAGGCTTGTCTGAGAACCGGTGCGGGCAAGGTAACAGCGCATACCCCAAAGCGGAATTATGAAATCATGCAGATTTCGGTACCTGAAGCGGTAGTGCAGATGGATGCAGAAGAAACCATATTCAGCGAACCGGTAGATACAGAGATGTTCGATGCGCTGGGCGTAGGTCCCGGATTGGGACAGAACGAGACAACAGCCATCGCCCTCATCGCCCAACTGCGCCGTGCTACCTGTCCGCTCGTCATTGATGCCGATGCGCTCAATATTCTTTCCAGCCACAGGGCGTGGATGCAGCAGTTGCCAAAGAATATCATCATGACACCTCATCCGAAGGAGTTCGACCGGCTTGCCGGCAATGCGAGCAGCAGCTGTACCGAAAGACTGATGAAGGCAAGCGAACTGGCTGAACGACTCCAGGCATACATTATATTAAAAGGACATTATTCTGCACTCTGCCACCCTGACGGAAAGATTGACTTCTGCAGTACGGGCAACAGCGGTATGGCTACAGCAGGCAGCGGTGATGTGCTGACAGGTATCATCACCGGCCTTCTGGCTAGAGGATACAAACATGAAGATGCCTGTCGCCTGGGTATGCATCTTCATGGTCTGGCTGGCGATCTTGCTGCCAAAGATCTGGGCAAAGAGAGCCTCATCGCCAGCGACATCATCCAGTATCTTCCGAAAGCATTTCTCAGATTGGAAGAATAATTATCAAGAAAATAAGAATATCCATAAAAGTCAGGAGTTCTCGGCTTCTGACTTTTTTACTTGTTTCTGCGCATCATAGAACCTTACTTCCAAGGTTCTCCTCAAATCATCGCGACGGTCCATATTCAACTTTTTGCGGATATGGCAACGCTGGCTGGTGATATTTGATTCACTCTTATTGAGTTCTGCACAAATTTCCTTTAAAGTATGCCCCTGAAGAATCAGCTTGCATATTTCCTTTTCGCTGAACGTAAGCCCATCACAAACCTGATCCCATGCCACTCTATCCAATTCTTCATTAAACAGATGTTTAGAAGCATGGGTTATAATCTTCTCCCGGACATCAGGAGTCAGACGCTTCATCAGGCTTTCTGCTGCTTCCGGTTCATTATCCTTCAAATCGGCAAGCATATTCAACGCCTTGTTTTCAACCCGAGCCATCCGTTTCGGCTGGCGCAACCCCTTGGTTACAATACTCATATTATATACTGCCACATAAACCAGCATCATGAAACCCAGAAAAATCGTCTTCATACTGAACAGAGCTGGCACAAGCGGAGTGCTGAACAGGTATATCAGCAACATCGGTATCATACCCACCGTGATGATGATACAAGTCTTATATAAGGTTTGGCTCAACGCTGTAATAGCCAGGATAAAGACGACAAACAGGTTGCAGATAACGCTCAAATTATCATTAGCAAAACCGAAATTGATGCAAAATACGCTATCAAGAGCCAGTTTGGCGAACATCAGAAAGTAAAGAGAAGAAATACCTTTCACGAAAGCTATCTTCCGTTTCCAGACCAGGAACTGCAGGATGCAGAACACGAATGTATGCAAGCCACAGAGGCTTAAACCATAAGGTTCTTTAACAAGTAGAAAGAGCATAATATGATAAGGTATGATAATCAGCTCGCTTATCGTCAGAAGTAGAAAGGCGATAACGCGTCGGCGATCTACCACACCACAATATTGAGGGCATAAATGATGCTCTACCCTCACTATCAGGTTTACAATGTCATTCTTCAGTTTCATTTCGTTTTGGTTATTTTCTTAAATCTTGCTTATGCTTTCGTAAGTCAAACGGCTCTTTTTCTTGGAAATTGCCATTTTTTTAGGGATTTATTGATTCCGGCTGCAAAATTACAAATAATATAAGAAATCCTTGTTCAATTATCAGAAAATCGTACAACTTTAACGATTTTAAGCATAAATCAGTGTACTATTTTGTTAAAAAGGGCATTTTTCAGTATTTTTCAGTGCTTAAAAATTTGGTTGTATCCAATATTCGTTCTAATTTTGCGCCAGAAAACCAGCGATATGAGATACAGACGAACTAAAAAGTAAGTTGAAAGTAAACTGAAAGGAGAAAAAGAACAGTTGAAAGTAAACTTCAGGAAACAAGAGTTCTCAGTAGATTCAGGTATTGGTGATTATTATAAAAGAGTAGTAAGAAAGTAAAAGGTGATTCTAAATCACTCAATGTGTTTTTAAAAAAAGAAAAGATTAATTGAGGTATGAAGAAAAGGATTTTTATTGCGTTAGTAGCACTCGGCAGCCTAATCTGTCCTGCTCTAGCGCAGGAAGCTGCGGTAAAGACCAACTTGCTGTATGATGCAACGACAACCATGAACTTGGGTGTTGAATTCGGTCTTTCTCCAAAATGGACACTTGACGTATCCGGAAACTACAATCCTTGGACGTTTTCAAAGAACAAGAAATGGAAACACTGGCTCGTTCAGCCAGAGGCCAGATACTGGTTCTGCAACAAAATGATGGGTTCATTCATCGGCTTCCATGCCTTGGGTGGATCGCACAACATCGGTGGCATGGATCTTGACTTCAAGTTCCTGGGCACTGATTTCTCTAAGCTGAAAGACTATCGGTATGAAGGATGGTTTATAGGTGCAGGTGTAGCTTACGGCTACGCTTGGGCTCTCTCGAAACATTGGAATCTGGAAGCTGAACTTGGTGTAGGCTATATCTACTCTAAGGCAGATAAGTTTAACTGTGCTCAATGCGGAGATAAACTTGAAGATGACAAGGCACACAACTATGTGGGCCCGACGAAAGCAGCCCTCAACTTAGTGTATGTTTTTTAAAAAGAATCAGTGATGAATACATATAACATAATAGGTAGTATGTTCGGAGCCTTGCTTATCGCTCTTCCTATAGCAGCCGATAATCCCCAGCAGGCTTACAAGAATCTGAAAATCCAGAATAAGGCAATCAGAAAGGTTGGCAACCAGGTGAAAGTGGCTATGGACTTGAACCTCGACCAAATTCAGCTTGCCAGCAACAAAGGTCTCATCTATACCCCAATGATCCTCAACGAAAAGGATACGCTCTTCATGCCGAGTGTTGAGGTGATGGGTAAAAAGAGATATATTTATTATCAGCGTAACCAGAAAACGGCTACGGCAAACCCACTCATCGTGGCACTCCGTAAGAACAAGACAGCACAGACGCTTCATTATGAATACGCCGCTCCGTTCAGCGACTGGATGAAGAACTCAAACTTCGCCATCAGCAATGATGCCTGCGGTTGCAACCAGCAACTTCTCGACGAAGGTATCCTGAATCCGGAAGGACGTGCATTCTCTACTCCGAAGAATCTCTTCAACGCTTATGTCCAGCCTAAGGCAGAAGCCGTAAAGGCAAGAAAGGAGAATGGTTCTGCCCGTTTGAACTTCAAGGTGAACAAGTGGGATATCTTGTACGATATGGGCAACAATGCCAACGAACTGGATAATATCCGCAAGACTCTCGACCTTGTGAAGAACGATTCGGATGTTACTATCACCAAGATAACCCTCCACGGCTATGCATCACCAGATGGCAGATATGCCAACAACAACAAGTTGTCGCATAACCGTACACAGGCACTTTTGAAGCATATCCTGAAGATCTATCCTATTTCTTCAAAATTGTTTGCGGCCACAGCTACAGCAGAGGACTGGGCGGGAACCATCAAGTATGTAAATGAGAATGATATTCCTCAGAAGGAAGCTGCACTTGAGATTATCAACAGCAACATGCAGCCAGATGCCAAAGAGAAAGCATTGCTCAAGAAGGCTCCTCAGGCTTATCACTATCTCCTGCAGAATGTATGGCCATCACTTCGCCGTACCGACTATACGATAGAATATGATGTTCAGGCATTCAATGTAGAAAAGGCTAGAGAGGTTATCAAGACCCGTCCTCAGAAACTCTCTCTCCAGGAGATGTATCTGGTAGCCCAGACTTATCCTAAGGGTAGCACCGAATTCAACAATGTTTTCGACATAGCTGTAAGAATGTTCCCTGAAGATAAGCTTGCCAATCTCAATGCAGCCTCAGCAGCCATCGAACGTGGCGACAAGGTGAGTGCAGAGAAATATCTCCTGAAAGCAGGCGACAGCGCCGAGGCAAACAATGCCCGCGGTTGTCTGGCTGCCATGAAGGAAGACTATCAGACAGCCAAGCAATACTTTGAGAAAGCTGTTGCCGGTGGTTTGAAGGAGGCGCAGGAAAACCTGAATAAGGTAAACCAGGCGCTTTAAAGTAAGTATGTACTTTCTAATTATATAAGTATAAGTTAAAAGATGATATTAAATACGATCTGTTTTCAGCGGATTGTGCCAATATGTGCGAAACTTAATTTTGAGAATAAGAATTAATTAAATATATTGTATAACTTTTTTTGTATTAAGTAAAAAGATTATGAAAAAAATGAATTTGCTCGTAATGAGCTTGGTTTCAGCCGCAGCTTTGTCTTTCACTAGCTGCAGCAGTAATGATGATTTGGATGGTAACAAAGCAGGTCAGGCTAAGGTAGATGGTTTCTACATGACTTTGAACGTACAGACTCCAAAGTCAGATGGTACCAGAACTATAGTTAACACGCCTACAGTGGATGCAACTGCAGCAGAATCAGATGTAACAAGCGGTACAATCTACTTGGTAGATGCTGCTGGTAATGTTGTTTTCAAAAAGCCAATCACAGAATCAGACTGGAAAGCAGGTAAGCCAACTCAGGGTAAAGAAGGTTCTACACAGCTTAAGATTGCTGTTGAGGATGTTGTTGCAGGTGCTACCTATAAGGTATATTTCTTGGCTAACGCTACAGATGAAAAGCCATGGGAGAATATCTTCACTGCAACAAATAAGTTTGCTAAGCCATTCGATACAAACAATAATTTCGCAATGTTCAACCAGAACGATAAAGCTGTTAAGGGCAATGCCTATACTGTTGTATTTACTAATGACAACAAGAAGGAGGCTAATGCTGCACAGATTAAATACGACAACGCTGTAAGCCCTATCAAGATTGAGCGTTTGACAGCTCGTATTGATGAGCCAACTTCTAATGCTACTCAGATTGTAGCATACACAAAGGATGATGCAACACCTGCAGAGAAAAAGGCTATGAAAGATGCTGTTGATAAAGTAGAGTCTATTAAGATGACTGGCTACGCAATCTCTAACTTGTCAAACAAGAGCTATATCATGCAGAAATGGACTGGAACAACTCTGAACATTCCTTCAGACATCACATATTATCAGCCAACAAAAGAGTTCGGTACAGCTACTTTGCTTGAGAACGGAAACTACTTCACTGAAGCAACTGCTCCTAATACTCATAAGGATTACGTATTTGAGAACAACAATGAGAATGCAGCAACTTCAATGTACTTCGAATATACTGTAAAGCTCAAGGATATGACTAACGCAGACTTCTCAGATGGTACATTCTACCGTTACAACAACGTTATCTACAAGAGCTTCGCTGACATCTATAAAGCTTACAATGATGTAAAGGGCCTCTTCGGTGGTAAGACTGCAGAAGAGATGACGAAAGAGGTGAAAGCAGCTAAGGCTGCACCTGCTGAGGGTGAAGCAACTGTAGAAAGCAAATTGGATGAATTCCGTAAGGCATATCAGATCGAGGTATTCAACTGCGGTAAGACATACTACAAGAAGGCTATCAAGGATCAGTACCTCACTTACGAGAATGCTATCCAGCGTAACAGCATCTATCGCTTGACAGTAAACAATATCTTCAACGTTGGTGCACAGGTTCCTAACGGCACACCAGACAAGGAAGGTTTGTTCTATCTTGATGTTACTGTTTCTGTTAACCCTTGGGTTCTCAATACACAGGACGTTGACTTTAAGTAATATTCCGTCATACCAGAAAGATAAAATATAAATACTTATATATATACCAAGACTCTCGGGGGAGCAATCCTTCTCCGAGAGTTTATCAATCAAACGTTCGTTCTGAAAAGAACGAAAACATTCTTAAAAGATAACTAACATTGCCGCCCATGTATAAAAGGTGGGAGATACAAAGACGTGCCGTCATACCCCCAACCCGAAAGACTGCACTTTTCATCCTTAGATAATAACGATGCCGAAGGCAACGAAACAGAGAGCTGATGAAGCAAAAATATTCGCTACCTACGGCACTCTCTATATAAAATAAGTAAAAGTAAAAGATTATAAAAGATAAAGAATATGGCACATTTCCTCAACAACAAATGTTGCAAGCTGGTTTGCATCTCAGCCATCGCACTCACTTCTCTTTCATCATGCATGAAAGATGATATCACGGGCTGCCCTACAGCTAAGTTGTCGCTCAAATTCGACTATACTTATAATGTGAAAGAGGCTGATGCTTTCTCTGCTGAGGTGAAGAACCTCAACGTTTATGTATTCGACAAGAACGGTAAGTTCGTAGATAACTATACCGAGTCGGCTGACAAGTTTGAAACAGGTCATAAGATGGAAATCACAGACCTGCAAGCAGGCAAGTATACCTTCGTCTGCCTGGCTCGTGACAAGCAGCCTGCTGCAATGGGAACAAGAGCCGAAGGTGATGATGAGACCGAGTTTAGGTTTACTAAACTTACCCCAGGTATCTCTACCATCAACGACCTGCAAGAGGAAATGGGCAAAAAAAACGAAGAAGAATCCGTAAACGACAAGCACTTCACCGCACTCTATACCGCACAGGACTCCCTCAACTTTGATGGAGAAAACGATGTGCAGGGAAAATTGAGTCTGATGAAGTGTACCAAGACATACCGAGTGGTGATGCTCCCATTCGAACCCGACCAGGAAGGATTCACAGCCGAAAACTTCGATGTAGAAATCAAAGGTTCCGCTGCCCTACTCGACTATAAGGGCGACAAGGTAAAGCCAAAGGCAATCACCTATCTTCCTTATGAGAAGAAACTGGTAGAAAACCACAGCGGCCAGACCGAGGTAGAAGGCGAAGACGTAGAAAAGGCGCTGGTTTACGACCTGTCATCATCACGTATGTTCGAAACCAAAGATGACAACAAGAGTCGCGCTTCCGACGGATCCAGCCAATATGATGACAAGCGCATCGTCATCACCGACAAGCGCATCAACAAAGTCATCTTCAACCACTCCCTGCCTTGGTTCCTCTCACTCTGTGCCAGCGACCGCTACGGCAAAGACTGGAGCGACCAGCAGTATCTGGACCGTCAGGACCATTACACCCTGGTATTCTACGTGCCAGCTCCAAGTTCCACCTACAGCATGGATGCAAGAATCAAGGTAAACAACTGGGTTCTGAATCTTCAGAATGCCGACCTGGGAAAATAAGAAAAGAAAGAAGTATAAGTAAAAGAAAGAAAACATGAAACGCTATCAATCTACTCTGACCAAGATGACACGCCCAGTGTGTATGGCACTCGCTGCTTTGCTCATGGTAGGCGCAATGGCATCCTGTTCAGAGAATGAAAATACAGAAACTGCTCTAGGCGACAATGCCTATCTGAGCCTCAGTTTCTCTACCGGCACCGGAAACAGTACCAGAGCCGGAGAAACTAGCGGAAAGGCTCTTGCCGACAATGAGACTGATGCAAATCCTACTCAGGAGAACGACATCCATAATATCAAGGTATGGGTGTTCAAATCAAATACCGGCGATGAAGCCACTCCTATCTCTTATAAAGCAGAGACGCTGAGCGAAGTGAAGAACGGTAACTATACCCTGAGCCTCCGATTCCTGAGAAAGATTGGCGGCCAAGAAGTAAAGAACATCGACCTTTACATCCTGGCAAACTCTGAGAGCATCAACATGCCGGACCAGATAAAAGGCAAAGACCTCAGTTCTGTAACCCGCAAAGATCTGAAAGAAGTCTGCTTTACCTCACCTTTCGGTATCAATAGCGACGGAAATGCAGAAACAAAAGAAGTGCCAGCCGGAAAGGGACTCCCTATCTCCCGTGCCATCACCAAGATTTCTGTAGACAGTCATGTGGCTGATACAGAAGAAGGAGCCAAAGCCAAAGGTATCAGGATTCCTTTGGTGCGCGCCGTTTCGAAACTCCATTTTTACTTTGCCCGCAAATCGGGTTCTGATGCCAATACCAGTCAGGTAAAGGTAACAAAAATAGAGGTAGAAGGAAACACCATTCCTACTGCCAGCTATGTTTTTCCCGACGAAGCGACATATAACGAGAATGGTTACAACCAGGACGTAACCAGCCAGAAATACGACAACGCAGGTACAGATTACGTATCAAACGCTCTGAAACTGGCAGGTGTAGAGAACAAGGATATCAAGGAAGTGGATAATCCTGAGAGTTTCATCAAAAAGATTAATCAGTCTGCCCAGGAATATCTGGATGCTTTTAAACAGGCAGGCATTGT
>ULSM01001191.1_pt1 | contig 12976 bp, 8 predicted proteins | sample 1956381 | NCBI WGS metagenome assembly ULSM01 (sample SAMEA4835710, study PRJEB28245) | human gut metagenome | biome: gut microbiome; material: fecal sample | place: Denmark | collected 2008 | reverse complement strand
GTTCTCCTTAGCCTTCTTGATTACGTCGAGAGCAACGTCGATCTTGTCATCCTCGCAGATAGACATACCAATCTTGCCACCGAGAGCCTTAGAGAATGTATAAGTCATACCACCGCAGAGAATCAAGTTGTCAACCTTAGTCAACAGGTTCTCGATGATACCAATCTTAGTAGAAACCTTAGAACCACCCATGATAGCTGTGAATGGGCGCTTGATGTTGCTGAGAACTGCGTCAACAGCCTTAACTTCCTTCTCCATCAAGAAACCGAGCATCTTGTGATCCTTGTCGAAAGAATCAGCGATGACAGCTGTAGAAGCGTGCTTGCGGTGAGCTGTACCGAATGCGTCCATTACATATACGTCAGCGTAAGAAGCCAACTTAGCAGCGAACTTCTTCTGGCGCTCCTTCATCTCAGCCTTAGCAGCATCAAATTCTGGAGTACCCTTCTCAACGCCAACTGGCTTGCCTTCCTCTTCTGGATAGAAGCGGAGGTTCTCGAGCAAGAGAGCCTCACCTGGCTTCAAGGCAGCTGCTTCAGCATCAGCGTTACCGCAGTCCTTAGCGAACTTAACGTCTACGCCGAGAGCGTCTGATACGTTCTTAACAATCTGAGAGAGAGAAAGCTCTGGTTTAACCTTGCCCTTTGGCTTACCCATGTGGCTCATCATGATGAGCGCACCGCCGTCTGCAAGTACCTTCTTCAATGTAGGAAGGGCACCGCGGATACGAGTGTCGTCTGTTACATTACCATTTTCATCCAATGGCACGTTGAAGTCAACGCGCACGATTGCCTTGTGACCGGCAAAGTTAAAATCTTCAATTTTCATTTTACCTAAATTTATTTAGTTTATGTACTAATTTATTGTTCTAAACCTTTCTGCTGGTTTCAAAAACCGAAGGCAAAGATACAAATTATATTTGAATCAGCAAAATATCGTAGCGGTTTTTATTATTTTTAGTAGATGAAATCGCCTGTTTGCTATATCGGGTTTGCAAAATTCGTATTTTGCGCTTCCTTCTGCTTGATTTGTTAAACAAAATGGAGAGAAATGAAATATATTCTTAACAAATTACTTTTTTTTTGGATTTTTCGATAATAAATAGTACCTTTGTGCGCAGTTAAAACGTTATTACATATAAATGAGATAAAATGGCGAAAGATAAGATTGCTTTTGTGTGCAGCAATTGCGGACAGGAAAGTGCCAAATGGATGGGCAAATGTCCTAGCTGCGGACAATGGAATACATTTAAGGAAATTCGTATTGCTGCTGATTCCGGATCGCAGGCTGCGAAGAATGCCGGAATGACCATGCGTCATGGTGGGGTTGCCACGATGTTTGGCGGGCAGCACAGCGAGCATGACGCTGCGCCGATGAAACTTCGCGATATTTCTGCGATTGATGAACCGCGCATCGATATGAGGGACGAGGAGCTGAACCGTGTGCTGGGTGGCGGAATGGTCCCTGGCAGCATTACGCTCCTGGGCGGTGAACCGGGAATCGGTAAGAGTACGCTCACCTTGCAGACTATTCTGAACATGACTGACCGCCGCATCCTGTATGTGAGCGGAGAGGAAAGTGCCCATCAGATTAAACTCCGTGCCGACCGGTTGGCTAAAGGACAGGCGATGCTCAGAGATGGCTCTTCTGCGGACACTCTGAAAACGGCTTCTCTTTCATCAGAAGGAGCCTTTGATCATATTACGGTTCTCTGTGAAACGCAGTTGGAGAAAATCTTCAGCCATATTCAGGAAGTGGCTCCTCAGCTGATAGTTATAGATTCTATCCAAACTATCTCTACAGAAGAGGTTGACAGTTCGCCAGGTTCTGTTTCCCAAGTTCGCGAGTGTGCAGCCTCCCTGCTCCGTTTTGCCAAGACGAGTGGCATTCCGGTCATTCTGATAGGTCATATTAATAAGGAGGGAACGCTTGCCGGACCAAAGATTTTGGAGCACATCGTAGATACGGTAATTCAGTTTGAGGGCGACCAGCATTACATGTACCGCATCTTGAGAAGCATCAAAAACCGATTCGGAAGTACTTCTGAGTTGGGAATCTACGAGATGATGCAAGGTGGACTCCGACAGGTGAGCAATCCTTCAGAGTTGCTGCTTACTGAAGATCATGACGGGCTTTCGGGTGTTGCCATCAGCGCAGCCATCGAGGGTGTCCGTCCGTTCCTGGTGGAGACGCAGGCTTTGGTTTCAACAGCTGCCTATGGAACTCCGCAGCGTTCGGCAACGGGTTTTGACCAGCGCCGTTTGAACATGCTCCTGGCGGTTCTGGAGAAACGTGTGGGGTTCAAACTGATGCAGAAGGATGTGTTCCTGAATATTGCCGGTGGATTGAGAGTCACCGATCCTGCCATGGACTTGAGTGTGTTGGCAGCCGTATTGAGCAGTAATGTTGACACGCCTATTGAGCAAGGCTGGTGTATGGCAGGCGAGGTAGGTCTGAGCGGTGAAGTCCGTCCGGTGAGCCGCATCGAGCAGCGTATTGCTGAGGCAGAAAAACTGGGATTCCAGCACATTATCATCCCGAAATACAACAATCATGGTTTCGACCATAAGAAATATAAGATAGAAATTCATCCCGTAAGGAAGGTGGAAGAAGCATTCCGCTGCCTGTTCGGGTGAAGTAAAAAGTAATCATACAGTTCAAAGTTCAAAATTCAAAGTAAAATGAAGGATTCAGTAATCATTGTGAGCGGCGGCATGGATAGCATCACGCTGCTCTACGATAAGAAAGACGAGATTGCACTCGGCATTAGTTTTAACTATGGAAGTAATCATAACGAGCGTGAAATTCCCTTCGCCAAGATGCATTGTGAGCGTTTGGGAATCAAGCATATTACGATAGATTTGGGTTTCATGCATCAGTATTTCAAGAGTTCTCTTCTTGAAGGTGCCGATGCAATTCCTGAGGGTCATTATGCTGATGATAATATGAAGAGTACGGTGGTTCCTTTCCGTAATGGAATCATGCTGAGCATTGCCATCGGCATTGCTGAGAGTAATAATCTGAAGAAAGTTTTCATCGCTAACCATGGTGGCGATCATACGATTTACCCAGACTGTCGTCCGGAGTTTATCAAGGCGATAGGTGAGGCTGCTGAAGCAGGAACGTTCGTTGATGTGCGCGTGGTGGCTCCTTATACGAATATTACCAAAGGGCAGATTGCGGAGATAGGCAAGAAGTTGGGCATTGACTATGCTGAAACCTGGAGCTGCTATAAGGGCGGTGAGAAGCATTGTGGCAAATGCGGAACCTGCGTTGAGCGCAAGGAGGCTTTGGCCGAGGCGGGTATTGAGGATACTACCGAGTATGAAGAATAAGGATGACGACGAACCAGGCGTTCTTCGTTCCCTATATATAATAAGGTGTAATCAGAATAAATATAATAAAAGAAAAATGAAAACAGCGATTTTATCTGCGGCTCTGATGCTTGCATCAACCGTTGCAATGGCTCAGAAGAGCAACTTCCAGTTGAAGGTGGATTTGAAGAATTTCAATTCCGATTCTGTACTTGTTTACAAGGGCAGAAATGTTAAGATGGATACGGTTTTGGTGAAGAATGGCAAGTTTACCTATTCTGCAAACCTTGATAAGGCAGCCGGATACGTTTTCCTCTCACCTGAAGCTTATCGTGATGCAGGTCAGTTTATGTTCAACCTGCCTTGTGTTCCTGGCGAGAAGGCTGAAGTTAAGGGCGATGCAAAGACCCGCTTCGATATTTCGGGTTCTAAGTTCTATCAGCAGTATCATGAAGTAGATGTTCTGCTGGAGAATGCTAATAAGGAGTTGAGAGATTACGAAGCTTCCCTGAACCAGAGAATCAAGAATGGTGAGACCCAGCAGACCATCATGGCTGAATATGAGCAGAAGGCTCCTGCCCTGCAAAAGGCAAAGGACGATAAGATTTTCGATTTCGTAAAACAGCATCCTGATTATGAGGCTTGTGCTACTATCTTTGAGCAGTTTGATGATGTCAGCAAGATGGAGAAACTGCTGGGCTTGCTCTCTGAAAATGTGAAGAACGGCAGAATGAAGGCTTTCTACCAGCCAATGATTGATATGGCTAAGAAGCGTGCTGAGGCTGAGGAGAAGGCTAAGAAGGTGCAGGCTGCCGGTGTTGAGGCTCCTGACTTCACGCTGAAGGATATTAAGGGAAATGATTTCAAGCTTTCCAGCCTTCGCGGCAAGATTGTAGTTCTCGACTTCTGGGGTTCATGGTGCGGATGGTGCATCAAGGGAATGCCTAAGATGAAGGAGTATTACGAGAAGTACAAGGGTAAGTTTGAAATTCTTGGTGTAGATTGTAATGATACAGAGGCTAAGTGGAAGGCTGCTGTTGAGAAGCACCAGTTGCCATGGATTCATGTTTACAATCCGAAGGACAGCAAGGTTCTCAGCGACTATGCTGTTCAGGGTTTCCCTACAAAGATTGTGATTGATGCTAACGGTAAGATTATCAAGACTATTGTTGGTGAGGATCCTGCTTTCTACACATTGCTTGATGAAGTGTTGGGCAAGTAATGTTAACATAAAACAATGTCGCCCTGTAAGTGCAAAATTATATTTGCTCTTACAGGGCGATTTTTGTTTGTTCAGTACTTTACTTCTTTTTCTTTTTCAATTCCAGTTTCGGAATCTTGATTTTCTGTCCGGCTTTTACGGTGCTTGTACCATTCAGGGCTTCTACGTAGCATTCCATGCCGGAACCTAAATAGCGGGTACTAATCTGTTCGAGGGTCTGACCGGCGCCAACCGTAACGGTCTGGGCAACTCCTATGATTCGGTAAGCTCCCGTGCGTACGCGAGCGTCCTTATCATACTGGGATGATGCTATTTTCGAAGCAGCCTTTTCTTCGGCTTTATCTTTAGCTTCTGCCTTAGCCTTTGCTTTAGCCTGCTTAGCCTTTTCTGCGTTAGCACTTTCCTCATCCGAATTTTCAGCCAGTTTTACTGCTTCTGCAGTTTTAGCCATACGGATGCTGTCTTCCATCGCTTTCTGGCGGAGTTTCTGTTCCTGAGAGAGTGGGGCGGCAGCTGGTTTGGCTGGGACTTTCTTGGCTGGAGCCTGATGATACTGGTTTAGCTGCATGGCTAGATGATCGCGCTGGGCAGTCATCTGACCATAGTTGAAGGCAAACCATCCCATTCCGCCAATCAAAGCTACTACGATGAGACAGACTGCAACGACCAGATAGCGAGGAATAACAATATGATGAGAATTGGAAGATTCTTCTTCTTCCTCCTCTTCTTCTTCAGATTCATCTGATGCAGGTACTGCTGGTTCAACAACTGCTTTCAGGGCTTGCTGTTGCTGGGCTAATTCAAGCTTCTCTTGCTCCAGTTTTTCCTGCTCTTGCTTTTCTTTCTGTATTCTTTCCTGCTCCAGTTGGGCTTGTTTTAATCTTTCCAGTTTAGCTTGTTCAATAGCAATTTGCTTTGCCAGTTCGTCTTCTTTTTCCTTTTCCTTTTCAGATTCAATTACGACAACCTCCGGATTTGGAGTTGCAGTTTTTTCTTCGTCCAGAAAATCGATTACTTGTTCAGGAGCATCTTCTGTCTGTTCTTCTCCAAACTTCTCATCTATTTCATCGAAATCTACGCCGTCATTTACCACCACCGTTTCAAATTGGGCGAATGGCTTGTTCACGATTTCTTTCAGGATGTTGTCAGGCGTGAAGGTGAGTTTGTCTCTGCCTTCAATGGTGAAGCGCTCGCCCGTGTTCACATTGATGCTTTCACGGTCTTTCGTGGCCTGTACCTTAAAGGTACCCAGCCATTTTATCTTCACCTGCTTGTCGGCATCGAGTCCCTGGTTGCACACATCAAACATCTTCCGGATGAAGAGTTCTGCTTCCACCTGGCTCAGCCCGCTCTTATCTGCAAGCAGTTTTCCGAGTGTATTTAAACTGAATTTGCTCATTGCTCATCCCCTCCATTCTTTAGTTTTTCCTTGACCGAAGCAACCGGTCGGAAACCCAATACCAACTTAGGCGGCACCAGCTGGCGCTTCTTGGTAGTAGGATTAACCACCACTCGCTCCATGCGCTTCTTCACTTCGAAGGTGCCAAAATTGGGGATAGAGACAGCTTCTCCATCCTCAAACTCGGCAATCATAGCGTCTATCGCCTTGCGCACCAACTTTTGGGTGTCTTCCTGCGAATAGCCGGTTTGCTGAGCCAGTTCAGCGATGTATTCCTTATTGTTCATATTTATTTAATATGTAGTCAAAATTTCTAAAACTCCAGGCTATGGGGGAGAGAATGATTATTTCACCACCTTGCCATAGAGGTCAAATTCCTCGCTTGCAGTAATTTCTACCTGATAGAAACAACCCACGCGCAGACGCTTCTCATCGGCACGGATCAGAACCTCAGGGTCTACTTCCGGAGAGCAGAACTCTGTTCGTCCGATGTAGTAATCGCCTTCCTTGCGGTCGATGATAACGGTCATGGTTTTGCCCACCTTATCAGCCTCAATCTCAGAGCTGATGTCTTGTTGCAGAATCATCAGTTCGTCCAGCCGGCGCTGCTTTACCTCGGCAGGCACGTTGTCTTCGTAGTGGGTGGCGCTGTAGGTTCCTTCTTCCTCAGAGTAGGCAAAGGCGCCCATGCGCTCAAATCTCTGTTCGCGTACGAAGTCGAGGAGTTCGTGGAAATCCTCATCTGTCTCGCCTGGAAAACCAACCATCAGCGTAGTGCGGATGTGAATGCCTGGCACGCGTTCGCGGATGGCCTTCAGCAGATTGATGGTTTCCTGCTTCGTTACGTGGCGATGCATGCTGGTGAGCATGTGGTCGCTGATGTGCTGGAGGGCAATGTCGAGATATTTGCATACGTTTGGCTTCTCGCGCATCACGTCCAGAAGATCCATTGGGAACTGGTTCGGATAAGCGTAATGCAGGCGAATCCATTTCACGCCCGGAATATCAGCCATCTCGCTGATGAGTTCGGTAATATGATGCTTGCCGTCAATATCTACGCCGTAGTAGGTGAGTTCCTGAGCGATAATCTGAAACTCCTTCACGCCTTCTGCTACCAGTTCGCGCACCTCCTGCAGAATCTCTTCCTTCGGACGGGAAACGTGCTTGCCGGTGATGATAGGAATGGCGCAGTAGGCACAGTGGCGGTTGCAGCCCTCAGCTATCTTGATGTAGGCATAATGGCGCGGAGTGGTGAGATGACGCTGGCCGTTGCAGGATGAAACTTCCGCCTTGCCGAGTTCCTGCAGAAGCTGCTTGTAGTTGAATTTGCCGTAGAACTTATCCACTTCGGGCATTTCTTCTTCCAGTTCCTTCTGGTAGCGCTGCGAGAGGCAGCCCATTACATAGAGCTTTCTGAGTCGGCCTTCTTCTTTAGCCTGGATAAACTCCAGGATGGTGTCGATGCTTTCCTGCTTTGCATCCTCAATGAATCCGCACGTATTGATGACGGCTATCTCGCCCTGAGGGCGCTTGGAATCGTGAACGCAATGGTAGCCGTTTGCCTCAAACTGCTTCATCAGCAACTCGCTGTCTACGAGATTCTTCGAGCAGCCCAGGGTAATAATATCTATCTGATTTTTCTTCATTTTCTAATTTTTAAAGAGCGAGTCTACGAATTCTGTCTTGTTGAAGAGCTGCAGATCTTCCATACCTTCGCCCAGTCCGATGTATTTTACAGGCACCTTGAGCTGGTCGCTGATGCCGATGACAACGCCGCCCTTAGCGGTTCCGTCGAGCTTGGTGATGGCGAGCGAGGAGATGTTGGTAACGGCAGAGAACTGCTTAGCCTGCTCGAATGCATTCTGTCCGGTACTTCCGTCGAGCACGAGCATTACCTCGTCTGGTGCTTCAGGCATTACCTTCTTCATCACTTCCTTTATTTTCTTGAGCTCATTCATCAGGTTTACCTTGTTGTGCAGTCGGCCTGCCGTATCGATGAGCACCACGTCGGCGCCGTTTGCCTTGGCGCTCTGCAGGGTGTCGAACGCCACGCTTGCCGGGTCGCTTCCCATCTGCTGTTTCACTACAGGCACGCCCACGCGCTCGCCCCAGATGCAAATCTGCTCTACGGCAGCGGCACGGAAGGTGTCAGCAGCTCCCAGAACAACCTTCTTGCCAGCCTTCTTAAACTGGTAAGCCAGCTTGCCGATGGTGGTTGTCTTGCCCACGCCGTTTACGCCTACTACGAGGATAACGTAAGGCTTATGGTCGGCAGGAAGTTCCCAGTCTGCCAGGTCATCGCTGTGATTCTCGGAGAGGAGAATGGCGATTTCCTCGCGCAGAATGCGGTTGAGCTCGCTGGTTGAAACATATTTATCGCGGGCCACACGTTCTTCGATGCGGCGGATAATCTTGACCGTGGTTTCTACACCTACGTCTGAAGTGATGAGTACCTCTTCGAGATCGTCGAGCACATCATCATCGACGGTAGACTTTCCGGCAACGGCGCGCGCCAGTTTGCCAAACACACTCTCCTTGGTTTTTTCAAGTCCCTTATCGAGAGTTTCCTTCTTTTTGTTGCTGAATAATCCGAATAATCCCATAATCTTGTTTTTATTTTCTGCAAAGATACTCATTTTTTTTTATTTTATGGCTTTTTCACTTGCTTTTTCGCCCTTTTCAAGAAAAAAAGTAAAGATTTAGAGGGTTTTATGTCATGACAGAAGGGTTTTCGCCGATATTGTGGGTTAATAAGGTTTAATAAATTAATGTTGTCTGCTACAAAAACAATTCGCCCTACAAGAGGACAGAAGCGATTCTGCTTCTGGACCCCTGCAGGGCGTTCTCTTTATTTCTTCATCATTTCCTTTACGGCTCTTTCGAGCTGGGTATCATGGCCATTGATGAAATCTTCCGGACTGTTGTAAACCTCGATGTCTGGGTTCAGCTGGGTGTTCTCGCCGAACACGCCACGCATGTCGCGGCAGCCTACCTGAGGAATACCGAATACTAGCGTGTTGTCCATCAGCGTTTCCCACCATACGGCTGTCATGGTTCCTGCTACAGGAGCACCGATCAGCTTACCGATTCCGAGTTCCTTGTAAACCCATGGGAAACCGTGACCGTTGCTGTAATCGTTCTCGCAGATCATGACGCAAGATGGCTTCACCCATTTGTTGAATGGATCGCGGCCAACTACCTTGCCGTGAGGTACAAACTCCTGATACTGCTTGCCGTTGAGCAGGGTGCAGAGATCATCGTGCAACCAGCCGCCACCATTATGGCGCTCGTCTACGATTACAGCGTCTCTGTTTCGGTTCTTGTCGCTCAGCAGTTCGCTGTAAACGGTGCGGAAACTCTCCGAATCCATCGCCTTAACGTGAACATAAGCGATGCGTCCGCCCGAAATACTGTCAACGAAAGCGCGGTTGCGGTCTACCCATCGCTTGTAGAGCAGGTTGTTGAGTTTGCCCTGAGAGATAGCCTTCACTGTAACCTCCATCTTCTTACCCTTGGCGTTTCTGATGCCGAGGCGTACATTCTTGCCAACCTTTCCGTCGAGCAATGGGAAGTAGTCCATTCCGGCTTTAATCTCCTCGCCGTCGATGCTCTCGATGATGCTGCCGGCTGTAATGCCCGTATTCTTCACATCGAAAGGACCACGCTTGATAATCTCCTGAATCTTCAGGCCGTCGCCCTGATACTGAGGTTCGAAGAATACTCCCAGATTGGCGGTGGTAAGCGCGCTGTTCGAAGCGTAGTAGCGGGCTCCTGTATGCGAAGCGTTCAGCTCGCCAAGCATTTCGCTCAACATCTCCTGGAAGTCGAAATTGTTGTTGATGTAAGGCAGGAACTTCTCATAGGTCTTGCGGTAACCTTCCCAGTCAACACCATGAATCTTAGGGTCGTAGAACTTGTCTTTCACCTGTCGCCATATGTGGTCGAAGAGATACTGGCGCTCCTCGGCTGGCTTATAGTTGAAGTTAGCCTCAAAGCTGATGTCCTTGGTGCTGAATCCGCTCAGATCCACCTTCTTGATGCTGCTTCCGTTGCAGATGAAGAGGTTCTTCACATCCTTGTCGGTCTGCAGGTTGCCCTGGCCTACGCCCTTCATCACGAGCTTGGTAGAGCCGTCCTTCAGGTCGTGCTGCCAGAGGTCGTAATCATCCTCGAAGGCTGCCTGGTAGTAGAGCTTGTCGCCGTCTTTAGAGAGCACAGCATCGCCCATGTGCGAAGAGTTTGCGGTGAGGCGTACGATTCTGTCGCGGCAGTTTTCGATGTCCAGTTCCAGTGGCTTCACTTTTTCCACCTCTATCTTTCCGGTCTTCTTCTGCTTTTCATCAGCCTTCTTTTTAGCTTCTTCCTTCTTTTCGTCTTCCTTCTTCTCCTTTTCGTCCTTGTTGGCGTCAGCCAGTTCTATCTCTTCCTTGCTCATGTTGAAGCGGTTGTAGGCGTCCAGGTCGAAGAACATGATGTAGGCATCGTCTTCTGCTCCCCAGCTTCCATGACTGCGGTAGCCGGCTCTGTCGCTCTGAAAGAGCATTGCCTTGCCGTCGAGCACCCATTTGCCGTTGCTGTCGCTGTAGCCGGAATTGGTCAGATTGTGAACCTCTTTGCCGTCAGCCTTTACCAGTGCAATATCCTGGTTGTTCCAGCCGCCGTTGCCGATATAGGTTGAAAGGAGCCATTTGCTGTCTGGCGACCATTCGAAAGCGATGTCTCCATCGCTGTAAGAGTAGACGTATTTGCCATCGAGCACGGTGCGGATTTCCTTCGATTTCAGATTAATGATGCGAAGTGCAGCGCGGTCTTCGAAGAAAGCCACTTCCTTGCCGTCAGGAGAGTATTGAGGATACTGCGATGTAATGCCTGTTTTCACCAGCTGCTCTTCCTCGATGTCGGTAGCGTAAGTGAAGTTCTTCTCTTTCTTGTTCTTGATCTTAGACTGGTAAATCTGCCATACGCCGTTGCGCTCGGCTGCATAGACCAGGGCTCTGCCGTCTGGTGAGAAGCTCAGGTCGCGCTCCTGCTGCGGTGTGTCGGTAATGCGCTTGGTAGTGGTATATTCTACAGAAGTTACGTATACGTCGCCATGCATCACGAAAGCCACTTCCTTGGCGTCTGGCGAAACGGAAATCTCTGTAGCTCCCCAGCTTTTAATCTGACGTACGAGGCTTGGAGCATCGTTATCTGTTATAATGGAGATGTTCACCTTCTGAGGTTCTCCACCTTCTTTCACGGTGTAGATTTCGCCATCATATCCGTAGCAGAGTAGGTCGGCGCTGGATGCAGTGAGGAATCTTACCGGATTGCCTTTGTGGTGGGTAATCTGCTTGTCGCTTGAACTGTTGAGGCTGCGGCGGTAGATATTGAATGTGCCGTCCTGTTCGCTCAGATAGAAGAATGATTTCTCGTCTGATGTCCATACTGGCGAGCGGTCTTCGCCGGCAAAGTTAGTCTGCTTGGTAAACTTGCCGTTGCTCTTCAGCCAGATGTCGCGTGCGATAGGTGATTTCTGGTGTTTGCGCCAAGGGTCTTCGTATCCCTTTTTGTCGTGGTAGAGAATGTCGCCGTTCTTGGCGATGCTGATATTCTCCATGGTGAGGGTAGAGAAGAGTTCCGGTCTTCCGCCCTTGGTGCTTACCTTATATACTTGTGGGAATGTGTTGTCGCCGAAGATGATGCTCTGGGCTGTAGGCTGCAGACTGGCTGAGTAGAGCACATGGTCGTTGTCTGCAAAGGCAATAGGTGTTTCGCTGCCGCTGTTGGTGGTGAGTCGGGTAGGAGCACCGCCTTTTGCATCGATTACGAAGATGTCGAGACTTCCTTCGCGGTTAGACTGGAAGGCGATTTTCTTGCTGTCAGGGCTCCATACAGGATGCGAATCGAAGGCTGCATGGGTTGTGAGCTGTCGTGCTTCACCGCCGTTGACAGAAACACTGTAGAGGTCGCCTTTATAAGCGAAGGCGATGGTTGTGCCATCGGGCGAGATGGCTGGGTAGCGCATCCAGAGCGGATGATCTTCTGCGCTGGCAGAGAGTGCTGCTGAGAGCAGGGCTACTGAAAAGATTAACTTTTTCATTTGCGTATGTTTTATGTTTGAATATGCGTTATAAAAATCTCTTCTCTTTCGGGGTCAGAATGCTGTTTCTTGCTCATAACGGATGCAAAGGTAGTTATTTTTTGCGATATTTAAGCATAAAAAAAGAAAAAAGTGAGAAAAAGTTTGGTGTATTCAAAAAATATATGTACCTTTGCAGCCGCAAATAAGAAAAGTGGCTGATTGCGTTATTGGTTAGCTGGTTTGCGATTTGAAAAGTGTTGGTTCCGTAGCTCAGTTGGATTAGAGCAACAGCCTTCTAAGCTGTGGGTCTTGGGTTCGAACCCCAACGGAATCACTATAATGAGCAAAATGAAACTTATTTGTACAAAAATAGAGTGAGAGAACAATGGCAGTAAGTTACTTATTCATAGGTACTTATCTCTGTTGTTTTTTTTGTTTTTAAATATATTTTATCACTTATTTCTCTTTTATGTACTCTTTTTGTAAATAACTGTTAATCAGTATGTTATGAATTTGATGTATTGAGAAATCATCCATGTGTGTTACAAATGTGTTATCAAAAAGCGCTAATGTGTTGCCAGAATAGAGAAGTTGAAATCCTTAATGACCGGAAATGACCGTGACCTTAATGACCGGAAAACGGCCCTAAACATTTATTTGTTTTTCTGATGAAACTCTTTCCTTGTCTTAACCATTGCTTCCGTAGCCCTATCGTGGGTCTCTATCAGCAGTGGACTCTTGTGACATTGCACGATTTTGACTCCGACTGAGTTGTGCCTTTTCTTTTCCTCGATGCATTGAACAATCAAGTCGGAGTTGGCTCTCGCCTTCCTCCCTCGCGACTCGGCAGAGACTGCAAGCGAGCTTGCATCTTTGCTATCGCTGCTCGTTCGGTTGGCTGAATTAGCCGTTGGAGCCTTGTTAAAGTTCTGAATATAGGCGGCATTGGTCAAGAAGAGAATGTCGGAACCTTCCGG
>ULSM01057203.1_pt1 | contig 13008 bp, 8 predicted proteins | sample 1956381 | NCBI WGS metagenome assembly ULSM01 (sample SAMEA4835710, study PRJEB28245) | human gut metagenome | biome: gut microbiome; material: fecal sample | place: Denmark | collected 2008 | reverse complement strand
TAGGACCTGACAGGTCCGGTTTTGAGGGAGTAAACCGGACACAGTAGGTTCGGTTCGGTGAACGTCTCCGAATAGAGCATACCACAATAACACTCAAATTTTTAGGAAGTGATACTTCCGCTTTTCACCTTCAAAACCGGAAGTAATAGTTCCGGTTTGATGCGATATTGAATGAATCAACGACAATTTTATAAAGCACGTTTTTCTAAGAAAATTCACTTATTCAGCGTCCGTTAAGATGCAGAACTAGCGCATTCTTGTGCTGAACATCGGGTTTGAGCGAAGCTCAACAAGTGTTTTTGAATTTGGATTTGAAAAAATCGGATTCAAAAATTGCGAGGTGGTATCGGCTCGCCCTGCTTGCGGCGGTTGCAAACTCGAAAATTTTTGTGCAGAAAAATAACCGCCCGCTTCAAGTTGAACTTGAAAACGGACGGTCTCGGTTGCAAAATGTTTTTCAAATTTGGAGGGTGCATTGAGAGGCTTCATAGCGCCCGCAAGCAGTGTGTCTGTATATACAAACACCATTTTTGCTTCGCAAAATGCTTGTTGGGAACACCCAAACCCGTGAACCGCATCCGCTGGATGCAGGCTGCTCGATGGTATCGCTTTACAAAACTCCAGCTTACAGTATGTTCACCTAAACAGGTAAAATTGTTTCCTATTAGGCGGCTACGATCGTAATCTTCGGATTCATTGTCGGGTCAAGAAGTCCTAAAATGGTACTCATTGCATCACTGGAAATCTTGATATCCCCATAGCCAGAGTCCATTTTTCCGTTAGGTCCAACTCCATCAAGGAAAAGTACAGAGCCTCCATTTGCCGAAGCGCTATGCGCGGTTTGTCCATCGCCGTTGAATCCAAAGCAGATACAGGCAGTCGAGGATTTCTTCGAGAATTTCACATACATATTCTCACAGCCTCCTTTATCAGCCCAATCACGGGACACATTGGAACGAGACTGAAGGGTATTGTAGAAGGCCGAGCTCGAGTCACAGACCCAGACACTGTCCTCGTTGATCTTGATAAAAGGAAGTTTTGTATTCTGCGTCGTATTAGAGAACGCAAAGCAGATAGGGAATGTCCCCGCCGGAGTCTTATGGTCTCCCTCCGTCTTGTGCTCAGTAATACCGTTGGAGCCGATAAATGCAGCTGTCTGAAAGTCCTGAATCCACTGTCCATCCTGATAGTGCTGCAGTGTGAGAACTGCAGTATTTCCCGAGGCTTCTACCCGGATATTCTGGGTGGAATCCAGTACGACTTCCGGAGCGCTGCTTTCTGCCTCAGACGTAGCAGAAACTGTGGTGGAAGCGGCAGAAGAAGCATCCGGCCGCGATTCAGGCAGGGCAGTTTCACTGGAAGAAATGCTGCTTTCTGCCTGCGCGGCCGATGCTGCGGAAACATCGGCCACAGAAGGTGCAGAGGGATTTTGTTCCGAAGGCTTGCTGTTAAGGAACACAAACGCAAAACCTCCCAGCAAAAGCACAACAAGCACAATAACAAGAATAACCCACCAATTATGAGGACGGACAGGTCGGGGCGTTTCTGCTTTTGATGGCTTAGAAGCAGTTTCCTTCGGAGGATTCTTTTCTCCTGTTTCGGGCTTGGGCGCAGTCACAGGAGTAGGTCCTTCCTTTTCCTTTGAAGGGGGAGTATATGCAGGCATATTACGAGTTGGCTGACGTACTACTTCCGGAGATTGCCCCTCTTCACAAACGCTCTGGGTGGGCGTATTTGTTTCTTTGGTAGGCTCGAGATCTAACGACAGTTTTGGCATTTCTACAGGTGTTGGATGTTGCTGCCTCCGGACAGGTGTTGCAGGGACAGGCTCTTCTGCGGGAGGCTCCGGTGATGCCGTGTTATTCTCATGAGATTCTTTTTCAGAGTCAAAAGATTTGCCACATACAGAGCAGAATCTCTGATTTTCAAATCGCGCAGGCGTGTGACAATAAGCACATATTTTCATAATTTATTCTCCTGAAATTTCTCCACAGGATTAGTTGAACATATCATAGATTTCTTTTGCTGCATGGTAGATATCAGAAGCAGTTTGTACACCATCCTGAATTTTTTTCAAAGCATCTTCCGGGGTCATGTTCCATGGATTCGAGCTATCTGCGGTTGAACTGCTTGCAGAAGAGCTTTCGGTCGGCGCACTGGGTTGAGGTGCAGAAGGGGGCGTGCTTTCTGCTCCGCTGGAGTTCTTGTTACCGGAGCCATTTTTGCTATTCGAAGGAGCAGGTTCTGCTTTTGGCGAAATTTGAATAACCTTCTCTTCCTGATACGGAATGGAAGCAATCGCTACACCGTGGCCGTCAGGAGAAGCGTCGTACCAGTAAATCGTGTCGAACCGGATAAATGCAACCTGATTATCGCTAATCTGCTCCACCGTCGTGCGAGTTCCGTTAACAGCAGTGTAGCTACCAGACTGAGTCCCTGAATCACTTGCGGCTGTGAAAGTCATAGTACCATTCTCATAGCCATCCGTATAGTTGCCAGAAAATTCAAGAACGGTTCCGTCTGCAATTGTTTTACGGTAAGTACCCATGCCGTTGGGAAAATCATTATTCCACGAGCCACTGTAAATACTATGATTTACGGCAAACAGCTGAATACCGTTTCCAAAACGCTTTCCGTTGTTCATCTGACCATAATAGAGACCGTTGCCATCGGATACAAGCATCTGCGAACCGCTCGGCAGACTTGCCCGGATAATATCCCATTCTGAGCTATTGGTCATCAGCCAACCATTTGCGTAAGTCAATACATTTTCATCCAGAGAACCAGCAGTCTCGAGCTGCTGTAATACAGTCGTTAGCGCATCGAAGTCACCAGCCTCGAACAGACTGATAATGTTCTGATACGACTCTGTCATCGAACTCAGCTCCGCCAGATATGCTGCGGGTTCCTCGATTTCCTGACCATTTACGAGCAACTTTTTCAGCACAGGCAAGCTGTTAACCGCCTGAACCTGACATTGGTCTACGCCAAGTGTCGTCAGACCGGTCAAAGCGGCAACAGGAGTATAATCAATGATTTTATTTTCGTCCAAAAAAAGCTCTTCCAGATATGTACAATTTCGGAGGAAAGAAATATCGGTCAGGCCATTCCCCGAAAGGTCCAATTTGCGAAGAGAGACGGGCCAGCTCACACCATCGCACTGGCTGCTGCTCAACTGACAGTTTGTCAGGGAGAGGGATTCCAACGCTGAAAGGGACGCCAGCGAAGAAAGCCCGTCCGGAAAAACAGCACCGTCAATAGAAAGCTCCGTCAACGCCTGCAGCGTGCTCAATTCATTCAGCTTTCTGGCGTCCAAATCGATATTTCCAGTAATCGTTAGACTGGTCAGACCAGACAACCTGCACAGGTTGTTCCAATCTTCATCCGAAGGAGATTCAACGGAAAGACTGGCGGTATCTGCAATGCTATAAGAAATGCCTCCAACGGTCGCATTTTTGCTCAGCGCGATTTTTTTCCAGAGGAAAAAGCCGCCGAGCAATGCAGCTGCAAAGATAATAACAAGCAGAACCAGAAAAACCTTTGGTGGGCCTTTTTTTGACTGAGAAATCGGCATTTCCGAAACGGCATCCACCAAATCAGCCGGAGTATCCGGTAAAGTCTCGGATGAAGCCTCGGGTTCCGGTCGTGTTTGAAAGAAAGATTCTGCCGGGGCGTTCTGCACTTCTTCGGCAGGAAGCGACGGGATATTTTCAGGCTGAGAAGATTTCGAGGCCGGTGTTTCAGGCTGAACAGGAAGCACCGGTATAGGTTCCAGAGGCGGAATTCCAACGGGCTTTTTCGGTTCAGGTCGAACCGTTTTGCGTCGAGCAGGTGCGGCGGCAGGCTCAGCCGGGACTTCGGGCTTTGGCTCCGCAACCTTCCTCCGCGCAGGAACATTTTCGCTCTTTTCCTCGGTTTTACTCTCCTGAGGCTGTTTCGGAACACGAACTCTCACAGGAGTTTCGGGAGCTTCAGATTCATTCGTTTCAAATGGCCTGCCACATTTAGCACAGAATTTTTGTTCATCCAAACGTGCAGAAGTGCCGCAATATTGACATACTTTCATAACATACTTCCTTAAAAATAACCTTCCGTATGATTCAGGCTCGTGCAAAATGGAATCGGAACGGTTCCGCACCGGGGAGCCCAACAATGGCATCGCCTAACCCCAGACGCGAAATATCCCAGTCTTCTACAACGTAGGCATCCCGTATCTGTTCAGAGATGCCGCGTCCCTGCACCGCTGACATAAACACCTCTTTCTTTCGGTTCTGTCCAAAGAATTCTTTAATATACCGGACAGAACCTGCATCGTTGCATCGAAAAAAGATGCCCGTCAGGAAACCAGATAGCAGACTGTGTGCACGAGCTTCACCATAGATATCAGCGATCTGCTCGATATTCTGATAACCAATCAGAAACTTGATGCCCAAACTACGTCCAAAGTTAACAGCGTCATCCACATGACGCAGATTAGGCAGAAGACTGAACTCGTCCGTGATAAAATAGACGCTTCCTGCACTCTTTTTGCGGCAGAGTGCTTCTTTGATTGCCAAATCAAACATCAGGCTGTAAATGGGAGCCAGCATAGAACCAATGCCCAAATCATACTCAATAAAAACGCAGCGCCCACCTTTTGCACGTACAAGCTGACGGAGAGAAAGCGTTCCTTTCTTTTTGAAGTTTCCGATGAACATCTCCCGCACGGCCTGCTGCATCTCTGACAAAACGCCCTGCGTCTGTGCAGAAGAATCGTCCGCAATATAACTTACCATAGATCGTGTAGACTTACGCATATTCAGCAACCTGCGCAGGTCAGAAGACGGTGTGCTGTCCAGAAAATCTTTGAGATGTTCATTGTTCATGAGGTCTTCTTTTCCGTAGTCGATAAAATGCGCCAATACAGCTGAAAAAATATCTTTAGCTGCATTTGGAAAGAACGGCTGATTTGTTTTTTCGATTTTTTCTCGGAAGAGCGCATTTGCAATTTCGATGATATTTTCTTCCATATGCTCATCGTGCTCAATTTCATTATAGATATTCCAGTAGTCCGGGCCGTTCGGACCAGTAGCTGTACCGTCATTGCTGATAACAACATCTCCGGGCGAGTAGAATTCCCGATAAAAGTCTCCTTTCGTATCGAAGATTATCACAATATCTTCCGTTGTGAGATTGTTCAGCAGTTGATTCAGCAGCTGATTGATCGTGTTCGTCTTACCAGTACCAATACCTCCCAGAAGCATAATGTGCCGGCTGAGCAGATTTTCATCCAAATTGATGACTTGCCCTGCGCTGCTTCCATCTCCACGCAAAGTACATTTCACAGGGCCAACCGGATAGGGTACTGGTTTATCGTGAAGCAATCGACCATCAAATACTTCTATTTTTTTCATCAGTTCCACTTGCAACCGCCTCCTTATTATTGACTGATTCCATTATCTTGCGAGCTTGATTCTGCCGGAGCTTCCGCGCTACCAGAAGACGCGGGATCCTCACCCGAAATACCATTGTCTTGATCATTAGAAGCATCAGGCACACTGTCTCCATCGGAAATCCCGTTGTCCTCTTTGGAAGCTGGAGTTTGACCTGAATCGTCATCCGAAATGCCGTTATCGCTGGCTTGAGAGGGAGAATCCTCGGGCGTATCAGAGATGCCATTTTCTTCCGCACTCATCGCCGCCGCATCATCATCGGAAGAGCCGTCTTCGATTCCGTTGGACTCATTCTCTTCATCCTGCGGGTCATCTGCATCTTCGATTCCGTTTTCATCCTCTCTGTTTTTGTCGTCTGTTTCATCATCGTCAGGGTCTTGTTCTTCGTCATCGATTTGATCTTTATCAGACGCCTTGCCTTCGGTGGCCTCTTCGGCGTCCTCGGGATTCTCGTCCTCACCGTTTTCTTCGGCGTCCTCAGGATTCTCGTCTTCGCCGGTTTCTTCGGCGTCCTTAGGATTCTCGTCCTCACCGTTCTCTTCGGTGTCCTTAGGATTCTCGTCCTCACCGTTCTCTTCGGTGTCTTCGGGGTTCTCGTCTTCACCGTTCTCTTCGGTGTCCTCGGATTCCTCGTCCTCGCCATTCTCTTCGGTGTCCTCGGATTCCTCGTCCTCGCCGTTCTCTTCAGTGTCCTCGGGTACCTCGTCCTCGCCGGTTTCTTCAGCATCCTCGGGTTCCTCGTTATCACAGTTCTCTTCGGCGTCCTCAGGATTCTCGTCTTCGCCGGTTTCTTCGGCGTCCTTAGGATTCTCGTCCTCACCGTTCTCTTCGGTGTCCTCGGATTCCTCGTCCTCGCCGTTCTCTTCGGCATCCTCGGGATTCTCGCCCTCGCCGGTTTCTTCAGCATCCTCGGGTTCCTCGTTCTCACCGTTCTCTTCGGCGTCCTCGGGTTCCTCGTCCTCATCAGCTTCTTCGGTGTCCTCGGACTCCTCTCGCTTACGGTCATCTTCTGTCTGGTCAGACTTTTTATCCTCGTTATTATCTTCCCTTGCCGAGGGAGGCAATCCACTATAATCAGCAGGTGCATATTCGTCTCGGATATCAAAGTCCACTTGATCAGCTTCTTCCATCAGAGCCTTATATTCTTCTGGCGACATTGATTCTCTGGCAGCATCCGGATTAGGGGCATCATAGATTTCATCTCCCAGAGAGGCAACGATTCGTTCCTCCTCCGCTTGATCGGCGTAACTTTCGTTTGAAAAAGAAAGATGAACATTTTCGGTATGACCATCCGGATATGTAATTTTGTCATTGACCATAAAAGCCGAGGGGCGGTCTCCGGACTTTCCATCCACATAAGCGATTTTCGTACTGTCGATAGACGCTCCATTTTTCAAGGCATCCGTTTCGCCGCGCTCCATACCCCGCCATCCATAGCGGTTCACATCGTGGTGCTGAGGGACAATATTGCTAGGGTCATTACTTCCTCCAAGAGAAGATGCCTGAATATGGCCTCGCTCATCGCCAGGAAGGTAGGCGCTCGTTCGGGAAGGCATTCCTTTGTGATTTCCCTTTGTAATTTCAAGATTGCCATTGGACGTTACTGTTCCTGTGTTTGGATCAACAACAGTATAGTTGCCTCTTAAATTTTCTCCCGTTTCAGAAGTTCTGCCATGTAACTCCCTGTTTGCCGAAGCTGTAGGTTTCTGGAGCGCGGCTCCACGCTCCCATCCATCGGATTGGCGCTCTGCAACGATATCTCTTTCCCGCTCAGGAACACCCGGTCGGCTATCCGAATCGGCGGAATTTGAGGCCGCATTGGAGGCTGTCTGAGAAGGGAATGACAAAAGACTATCCTGAAAACGTTCTCCCCGAATCTGCGCTGCCGACTTGCCTACAGGCGCGGCAGACTGCACGTTGCTGGGTGCCTGATCATTGGCGATCTGGACAGGCACTTTCAGTCCCAGCTCCTTTGCCGCAAGGACACGATGTTTACCGTCATCCAAAAAGGACATATTTCCGTTTGCGTCCCGATTGACCTGAATCATATTGTTTGGATTATAGTACGCATCCAGTGTGTTTCCTAGATTAGGGTGCTCCGCTCGGATCTGTGCCGGACTTTTTCCCTCGGCCAACATGGACTGTACCGCTGGAAGTCCTCTGGCCTGATCCAGATAAAAATCTTTATTGGCACCGTGATTTTCCCAAAATTGTTTTTCGCTGGCACGCCGGTTCCAGAAGTGAGTGGAAGGAAGCCCTCGAGCCGTGGACATATCGATATCCTCTGCCGGAATCGTTGCAGAACAATTACCAATCTTATTTCCTGCCGCGTCATAGTTTATGGCATTTGCCTGAGAATTTGCGCAACATTCAGCGATTCGGTCGCTTGGTGTCAGGTTATCGATTCGAGCAAAACGGGTCGCTCCCGGCTGGACGTGATCAAAATACCAACTAACATCAGCGTCTCCATTTTGAGGATCGATAAAGTAAGTCTTTCCATCGCGCTGCTCTGCCACGAAAACATGTCCATCAAATCCACTACCATCAGAAGTGGCCCAGCCGACATCTATTTCCACACGGGCCCCATCGCCGTAAGATGCCATTGCCCGTTCGATTGCCTCGCGGCCGCTGCCGGGAGTTTTGTGGATAATAGGGTCTTCCCATGCATCAAACGGGTCATAAGACAGGCCATTCGGGTCATCCGTGTACGGCAACGCGCTGACATCATAGCCACGTTTCCGCAGTTCGTAGGCGGGCACACAGTGCGTGCAGTTTCCAGACCATGCAAAATTGGCATCGTTTACCTCATCATGCCCGTTTGGATTGATTTTAGAAAGAGCCTCTTCCATACTTTCCGGAAAGCGGACTCGCCCAAGATCTTCAATTCTCATATGATATCAACATCCTTTACCAGTTCCAAAAAGAAAAGCGTCACGGATGGATAAAGGCCGCTTCATCAAGAATCCTAAATCCTTCCTTGCTGGGCAGGGAAATAAAGCTGACCGCACCGGTCATTTTATTGATGCAGATATAGTGTCCGCCTGCCTTTCTGCGCCCATCCCCAATACAGCCATAGAAGATCCACATTTCCGGATGGTTCCATGCGCCTGTGACTATTTCGCCGGTTTTTGAATAGTGATTTTTTGCAACCGCAAGCCCTTCTTCAAACTTGACCATAGAAATCTCCTGTCAAAAATGGGTCTCTTCTTGCAAAGAGACCCTTAAAAATCAGATAATAATCTTTTTTTACACAGACAGACAAAAGTCACTCCGTTTTCCATTTGGCAATGCCATAATCACCAAGTTTTTGGATATCATTGATGATGGCACCAATTTCGCGGATTGCTTTTTCTGTCTCGTCAGTAGGCAGAACCTCGTTATATCCCATATACTGCGCATCGATGACATTGCCAAGCGCAGCAAAACCAGTCTTTTCGCAGCGGATGGGAATAACGGCCTCGCCTGTTTTGGTGCGGACAAGAAACTCCATGTTCGGTTTGAACGCAAACGCAAAGACACAGGCGGCCAGCAGGACACCAAAAATAAGATAGGGGACATAGATAAAGATTTGGCTAAGAACAGTCAGAAAGCTGCTCTTGAAATAAATCATTTCTCTTAACACAGTAAACAAACCTACACTGGCGGACAGGAAAACACATTTGCCAGCATACTGTTCCCGCGGCATCCATACAAACGCAGGCACAGCCACAGCAAGAGCCAGAACATAGACGAGAAGCTGACCAAACGCTTTCAGTGTTCTGCCCAGAAAACCGCCAAAACCAACTCCGATATAACCGATTGCAACACTGAGCGCAAAAATTAGCAGAAGATCCAGAATGCTGAAGCGAAAATTGCGTACAATCTGGAAACCGGCAACTTCATCAATGGAGAACTCATGCTGGATCGTTGTTTCTCCTACTGGAGCTGTTCCTTTTGCCCGAAAAAGAATTCGCTTATTCGTTAGCTGCAGACGTCCCTCTGCTCGGGCACCCTTGATTCGAGAACGCATGACACACAAATTATACTGGCGCACCGGAATTTCACTCTCATTAGGAGCAATATTATCCGGCACAATTTTCTGTCCGCGCTCATACTGAACATCCGGATTCCGGCCAGCAGAACCAAAGGAAAGGGAACCCGCTGTGGAATCAGAAGAGAATTTGAAATTTAGGCCATTTTTTTTCGTGCAGCTGCACCGTTCACCCTCCTGAATGGGTTTTCCGCATCTTGTACAATAAGGCATGATCAACACTCCTTTAACTTTTACATCTGGAAGCTGATGCTTTCCAGTGCCCATACTCCATCTTCATACACATAAGTAAACGCTGCCTGACCATAGCTGGTGCCATTATCTATTCCAGTCTCACCGCTCCAGTAATTCTGCCAACGGCGCGCATAAGAATAATCAAACCTCATAGTACAGTTATACTGGATCGTAGATGCATCAAACACCTGCTGAGAGGATTGATCAGTGGTAGCAGTGACCTGAATATTTGTAAAGCCAGTATTGTTGCTCGTATCATAAAGACGGGATTTCAAATCAGAGAAACGGTCTGCCACATTGTTGTCAGCGTCACCGGACTTTACGATATCAGCAGGGAAATCCTGCCGAGCGATTGCCGCTGTAAGAATAGAATTCAGCTGGTTCTGCGCCTGTGCATAGACAGCATTCACTGTATCTGCATTGTAGTTTACAGCATAGACCGTATAGCTGTCTCCGTACCCCGGCGAAGGGACAAAGCTGTCTTCTGCGGAGCCAAGAGAGTTTGACACTGCGATATCATGCCCCGTACAGAACAACGATGGAATAGAATAGCGGTCGTAATTTTCATAAGCTGTCGAACCGTCTAGGATAATGCCATCGACAGAGACTGTCGAGCCTGCCGGAACAATCACTCCGAAATCAGAGGAAATATAGTCCGAAAGAACTTTATAACGGTTGATAAGACCAAAGAAAAGAGGAACATTGACGACCTCTACAGAGGTGCTGTGCGTAGAAGAGTCCCCTCGCACATAATAGGTGATATAGTAATTTGATGTGATATCAGATTCTATGGAAGAAGTAGTATACTCCTTAATCTCATAATCACCAATATTATGAGCCTGATATCCCAGAGACCGGAAGAACTTATCAAATTCGGACGCATTTACAAACTGGCTTTCCGGAAGATCCAGGCAAGCATATACAGCACGGCTGTCGTTATTCATCAACGCCTTAAAATATCTCCGGGCAACACTTTCTCCGGAAAGAACGGTCGCATTTGCAATGGACAGAGCCAAAAAGCAACCAACGGCTGCCAAAACAGGGAACGCGATTTTAGGATGACGCTTGAAAAAACGCTGGATCTTTTTGCAGAGGGATTTGGTAACGCTCTGAATCTGTTGCCACACATATTTCCAATCGACTTCAGAAGTTTCTGGAAAATTCTGGTTGTCAATCAATTCTGAGCCGCAATAGATACAGTACCTGTCTTCCGAGGAATTTTCCTTGCCGCAATTTGGACAATACATGAAAATCTCACATCCTTCTAAAAATTCGTTTGCTTTCTTGATGAAAATTATGAGAAACAAACTATTGTTAGTATACTCTGTAATAAGATTGCCGTCAATCAAAAATTAAAAATATAATTGTCTTTTCTCCTATACGGCTCCATTACTCTGATGCCAGAACGATGCCCACTGGTTTACGGAAATCCACAAACCGGTAGGCATCGTGTTCTTTATGGGAATCTTAATCTTCCAGCCTGCCATGGTCGCAGCCAAGGGAGAGGTAGTGTTCTATCTCGCCACTCAGCACAAGCTGTGCATACTCCAGAGGTTTGTTGTACAGCAGCCAGTCCAGTTCTGCCCGCTGTGCAGGGGTATTGCCGTATTCGTCCTCAATGGCAAGGCAGTCGATGGCAAGCACAACGCCATCTGCAAATTTTGCCTCTACCCGGTTGGTATCCATGTTAAAATTACAGCTCAAAAGTTTCATCATTGCCATTTTCTCCTGAAATCCATTGTTTTAACGTGAATCGCCATCCATCCCCACAGCTTTGTGTGGGGTGTGTAACCGCATGGTTCGGGAGAGCGCTTGCATGGCATGCAAGAGGTCACCGGTTCGATCCCGGTATTCTCCACCAGAATGAAAAGCACTGCACAGAAATGTGTGGTGCTTTTTTCGTTAAGGCCAACCGAGTGAGGGTTTTGCTCAACCGGGAGAGCGCCGTGCATGGACTGCAAGAGGGTCACCGTGATTACAACAGCCCGGTAATCTCCACCAGAACCAAAGCACTACACAGAAATGTGTGGTGTTTTTTTGTTGTATCTGCCGTTCACCTTAACGACCCCTTTCATGAAAAAAGCGTTTGTCGCAGCCCGCAGGCCGTGACAAACGCTTTTTATTTTATTCTGCGCCCAAGCGCATTTTGAAGTCCTGATAACCGAAGTGCACCAGCTCCCGGCAATTGCCGTCTGCACCCAGCAGCCAGATGGGCGGCAGGGGCATGCCGTTGAAGGTGTTGTTCTTGCAGGTGGTGTAGATGGCCATATCGCCGAAGATGAGCTTATCACCCTCAGCAAGGGGTGCGTCAAAGCTGTAATCCCCGATGATATCCCCCGCAAGGCAGGTGGGGCCGCCCAGCCGGACAGTGTGTGCCTTCTCCCCTGCCTCACCGGCATCCAGCAGCGGCGGACGGTAGGGCATCTCGATGACGTCCGGGGTGTGGCAGGCTGCGGACATATCCAGAATGGCAAGGTCGGTGTCCCCATTGCGCAGGGTGTCCAGCACGGTGGTGACCAGATAGCCCGCGTTCAGCGCCCAAGCCTCGCCGGGTTCCAGATACACCTGCACGCCGTACTTCTGCCGCACCAACAGGATGCAGCTTTCCAGCGTATCAATGGCGTAGCCCGGGCGGGTGATGTGGTGTCCCCCGCCGAAATTGAGCCATTGCATCTTGGGCAGCAGGTCTGCAAACTTTTCCTCCACTGCTGCCAGCGTTACCGCCAGCGCGTCCGCGTCCTGCTCGCAGAGGGTGTGGAAGTGCAGACCGTCCAGCAGGGCGGGCAGCTCCGGGTGCGCCGCCACGGCGGAGTCCCACTGAGCACGAGTGGTGCCCAGACGGCTGCCGGTGGCACAGGGGTCGTAAATTTCGTGCCCCTCCTGCGTGGAGCACTCCGGGTTGATGCGCAGACCGATGCTTTTGCCCGCCGCCTTTGCCGCCGAGCCGAACTTTGCCAGCTGGCTGGGCGAGTTGAACACGATGTGGTCGGCGTATTGCAGCAATTCCTCAAACTCGTCTGCCCGGTAGGCCGCGCAGAACACATGGTTTTCCTTCTCCGGCAGCTCTTCCCTGCCCAAGCGGCTCTCGTACAGGCCGCTGGCCTCGGTACCGGCCAGATAGGGTGCCAGCACCGGGTAGACGTTAAAGTTGGAAAAACCTTTCTGCGCCAGCAGAATGCGGCAGCCTGTGCGCTGCTGCACCCCCAGCAGGATCTCGCCGTTGCGGCGCAGCTGGGCTTCGTCCAGCAGGTAGCAGGGCGTGGGCAGGCGATGCAGCTGCTCCTCGGACAGGTTTGCCAGCCCCGCAAAGGG
>ULSM01017179.1_pt1 | contig 13132 bp, 16 predicted proteins | sample 1956381 | NCBI WGS metagenome assembly ULSM01 (sample SAMEA4835710, study PRJEB28245) | human gut metagenome | biome: gut microbiome; material: fecal sample | place: Denmark | collected 2008 | reverse complement strand
ACTCGGCATGAATGCCAAGAGAGTTTCCCAATTACTCCTGCTGCATCTTTGTTCCGTCCTTCTGTTATAATCGGCAAGCCATTCTCTCTTTATAGCACTTCGTCCCTCCCTTGCGGAATTGCACTGATGGCGCAGTTCCACACCCACCCTTTTCTTGTTGTAATCTTATGTAGTAGCACTTATAACCATTTCATTTCGTCCATCGTCTTTGCCGCTTCGGATATTTTCCGCAAAGGTACCAGTTGCGTGGCAAATGCCAAATTGGGCATCATGGATGCTTTTCAAAAAATCTTCCTCTATGTGCCTTGCATATAGAGCGTATTTTTCGCTTCCGATTTGTCTTTTTGCCTTCCAACTCCTTTGCGTGGCGGAAAAATATCCCTCGGGCAAGCCGAAAGGCTTCCGAAAATAGGGAAAATAAAAAAATGAGTTTAACACAATAATTTTTCCGACTATGGCAAGAATGATAGACGACAACATCAAGAAACAGCTGAGCAAGAGGATGGATTTCTTCTTGAAGTATTTTCCTGTGAGAGTTCGCAATGTGGGCGAGGACGCAGTGGCTGCACGCCAACTGATTTGGGCGTTCAAGGATGCAAGGGACAACGCTTTTGAGAAGGTGGCGCAAATGACCGCAGCACATCTTATCAAAGTTTGTGGTGAGAAGATAAAGGACATCGTGTTTGTATGTGTACCAGCCAGCACCCAAGCCAAGAACGAGAGCCGATATATGGCTTTCTGTAATCGTGTGAGCGAGCTTTGCGGTATCATCAACGGCTATTCGCACATATCCGTTTCAGGCGACCGCTTGGCAGTACACGAGCACCGCCATGACAAGGGAAAGAGCATCACTAAGACACAAGTGATTGAGTTTGATGAAGCCTACTTCAAGGGCAAGGACATCTATGTTTTCGATGATGTGGTAACGACCGGCGCAAGCTATGCCATTTTTGCCAATCAGTTGGAAATGTTTGGCGGAAACGTATTGGGAGGTCTTTTCTTGGGACGCACACACTATAAATATGCAAAGTGATATGGATAAGACAAAGTACATCAAAGCCAATTCCGTGGCTTTTTCGGGACATCGCACGATAGCGGAAGACCGCAAGGACGAGATAAGGAAGAAACTGAGGGGCAAGATAAGGCTGCTCTATGCTATGGGCATCACCAATTTCTATTGTGGCATGGCACTCGGTTTCGATATGTTGGCAGCCGAGGAGGTGATTTCATTGAAAGTGGAACTTCCCAATCTGAAACTTATTGCCGTCATTCCCTATGACGGTCAGAACGAGAGGTGGAGCGCAAGGGAGCAAGACCGCTATTGGGATATTCTTGACAAGGCGGACGATGCTATCCTGTTGAGTAAGTACTATTTCAATGGATGCTTGTTCAGACGAAATGATTATATGCTTTCTCATTCGTGCGGACTGATTGCTTTCTTCGATGGCAAGCCCAAGGGCGGCACGTTCTACACTTGCCGAAAAGCCAAGTCGATGGGGATGGACATCATCAATCTGTACAAGACACAAGTATAATAAACGAAAACTATAGCTTATGAACGACATCGTATCTTTGTTCGTGGTGTTCTTCGTGTTCAAGGCTTTGGGCGGAACGCTCAAAAGCCTTTTCCACGGAGACAAGCGAAATGATTTCAGAAGAGACAGATAAGGGAAATGACTTGTCTGCCAATAATGTTATTCCACAAGGTCAGAACATCTTGCGTGCTTTTTCGTGCGCAGATAGCAATGGCTTTGTGGAAGGAAATTGTATGCCTATGCTGCAAGACACTTATAGGCAAACTATACCGCAAACGCAAGTTGCAGTATGATGAATGTCGGCACCACTATATAAAACTTCTTGTGCATGGTCTTGTGATGAAAAGCCTTCATCCCAAGCCCTGCACCTATACTGCCACCCAAATACGCCATTAGCAAGAGTGTCGTCTCCGAAATGCGCCATTTCCCTTTCTTAGCCTTATACTTGTCAATGCCGTAAGTAAAGAACGTTATGACATTGACAAGTAAAAGATAAGCTATTATAAAGTGTAGCCAATTCATTTGCCGAACATCTTTTTTATTTCAGCCTCACTCATTCTCGTGGTTGGATATTTTGTGGCAAGTTCATGGTCTATCGCATTGCCTTCTTCATACATATCTGCAATGGCATCTGCAAAGCCATAGCCGTTTCCATCAGACCATTTTACGCATTGCTGAAGTCGCTTGTCGTATTTCTCCCACAGTCCGTTGGCTGCAATGTGCTTGACAGTCTTGTCGAAGTTGTTTTCAACGGAGTCGTAGTATTGTTCCCACATGTCACCATAGTCGTAGGTGAACTGGGTAGCCCATTCCATATACGACACCATCAGTTCCGCAAGGGCATCAGCGGACGGCTTGAGTTTCTTGAAGTCAGCCACAGCCTTTCTGCAAACGGAAAAGCGTGTCTGTGGTTCTCGTCTTCTCTTAGGATAGAACTCCTCACGGATAATACTCTTGTATTCTTCGAGTTTTCCTTTCTCATCAGGACAGGCATAGAACTCCAGGTATTCCTTGGCTTCCTTTCGGGCGGAATACAGTTCAAGCACCATTTCTATGATTTCTGCCTTCGTCATTGACTGGAGCAGATTCTTTATCGTTGATTTTGACATAGCAATCCTTTCTTATTCGTTTTCAACCTCATTTCCATTCTCATCCTTGGGCTTTCTCTTGCCAAGCGGTCCGCTGAACTTGCCACGGTTCAGCTTCACCCCATACTTGTTGAGTATGCGGAACACCGAGCTGCGGCTCCTGAAGCCGCTGACCTTCCAGATGTCATCGATAGTGTAGTTGTTGTTATACATATTGACGATATTCCTCTCACGGTCGATACCTTTCTTTGGAGTTGAATTCTTGGCAGGTTTGATACCCGACTTAATGTATTCCACATGGGCAGTAGCCTTGCGCAAGGCAACGACCTCTTCTGACAACGAACCGAACATGAAAAGCACATCGGCTATTGATGTACTTGGAAATAGCTCACCCTTTGAGTCAATCTTATCCTGAATGGATATTATCCTTATCACCTTCACCCTGCAAAACTCCAGGAACATCGCCAATTCCCGAACACCACGCAGCGCATTGCTGAACTTCGAGATGACCAGTTCGTCACCTCGTTCCAGACAATCCATGAGTTGCTTCCATTCCGGGCGTGTCTTCTCTTGGCTTGCACTATCTTCTATGATACGGCAACAGCCATACTTCTCCATCCAAGCCCGGTCAAAGGTGAATGTGTCATACTGCTCCGAATTAAATATGTAACCTACTTTTGCCATAGCTATTATACACTGATTTGTAATTTGCCGACAAAGATACTTATATTCCATCAAAGTATAATCATACTCTGATAATTATTATAGTTAATTAAAGATTGATGTACTGCACTTTCTTGGATATATTATCATTTCATATCATGCTATAAAGTATGAATGAGAATAAAACATAAAGTTTGATTTGGTTTGAATGAATACCCGATAAATAGTCGTAAATTCGCACCGTAAATTTCAAACAAAGTCCGAAATGGAAAGTATAAATATTATCAAATCTGCGGCAAATAGCCGATTGAGGGTGAAGTGCAAACAACCTTGCACTTCAAGTTTTCGCATATCATACTTTGAAGGCAGAAAACAAATGTCCATGTTGTCTGCCATCATACTTGCCATTCTTTTGCTAGCATCCTGTTCAAAAAATGCCAGTGAACTGTCTTTCCATGATGCAAGGGAGGCATTGGATGCGCAAAAGGTGTTCCTTTCAAGGATGAAATCAGACAAGGATTTGTCTATGGAACACCTTGCCGACAAAATATCCAAATGGCGTACTTTAGAAGACTCGGTTTCTGCTTGTCTGATGCGAGACACCATCAAAAAGGCACATTCGTTTCCGATGGAAGAATTTTCCAATGTCCATGACTCCATCCGTGACGAGTTTATGCGCATAGCTACCGCCAAGCGAAGGACATTCAAGGATGTGCTCCTGTTGAAGATGAAAACCTCCCCTTATAAAGGTAAGAAGGAAACGGACAGCCTTTCCTTGGTGGCTTCAAAGTTTTTTGAGAGTATGGACACCATACCATTATATAAAGGTGACAAGACAAGGATCTTGACCACCTATCATTTCTTCTTGGAGAAGGTGAAGAAGGAAGGCATTGCCAACAAATCACAGTTCCTCGCCTTTCTGAAAACGGAGGATAGGCTGTTCAGAACATTTCTATCTCATCTATACGAGATGAGCGACGTGTCGGTTTCGCATATAACAAGTGGAACAGAGGATGTGTGCAAGATGATTGCTCAATCTTCAAGGAAAGGAAACTTACCGGCAAGGGATGCCGTGACCTATATGGCGGTTCGTACCAATCGAAGAATCATCGCCAATGCGCAGACTTGCGTTGCTGATATTAAGAGTGGAAAGGTTACTTCCGCTGAACAACGGACTGCCTATTTTTGGATGATACTGCAACCATTCCTGTCCATTGATGACTTCGGAATGGCGATGCTTTCAGAGAATCAGCGAAAGGATTTGGTGCAACTGTCAATAGATGCTTTAGGCACAATCGCCTGTCTTAGCCGTTCCTTGCAGATGGACAAGAATATGACAGACGGGTTACCAGATATGTTCATCAAGCTATACATTTCTTCATTATAAACACAATAGTTATGCTGCATAAATTTCTCAACGACTTCCTGGCACTTGCACCATTGCAGTTGCCGGAGCTTATCAACCAGGAGCGCATGGAACAGCCAGTCTATGAAGACGGCTATGTCCTGCTTGACTTCAAGTTGGAAAAGCCTTGTCCTCTCGAAGAGGTGATGAACTTGTTCGAAGACCAGATGGAACTGGTCATCCTTTACCACAAGGTGACTTCCGTACATACAGAGTTCGGACAGTTCTGCTGTGCCTTCTCCAACCCTAATTTCGGGCGGATGTACAAGATGAATGCCAGTACGGATGCCAATGGAAATGTCCACTCCGTCATGGTGACAATCTATGAGTCCTTGGAATTCATGTACGGTGACTTGTGCCACGACATGGAACTGCAAGCGAGGACAGGTTTCTTCAAGTACAAGCGTGACAAGGCGAACATGCTGATGTGTTTTATGTGACATTACGTTCCATTTATGAGCGACGTGCAGCTTCAGAACATCGTGGACATCATCCACAAATGCCACACATGGATAGACGTTGGCAGTTCGTTCCATTGGAAAGACACCGCAGTTTCACGGCATGGCATGGTACAGACCGTCTGCTGTCGGTGTCTGACTCTTCGAGCCTGTCTTTCCAACAAAGATTATGTCCGTGGGCAGGAGTGGCATATTCCTCTGCTTGACATTGACCGAAGTGCCAAGATTCTTATGAGAAAGGATGCAGGTTTCAAGAAACGCCTTGCATCAAATGCATTGACAATGGCAGATGTCGAGCGACTTTTCACGGAAGTCACCTATGGAATTATTGAGTTGGAGCTATTCGAAGGTTATTGACCGTTTTACATTACAATTTGATCTATGATATTCAAGATTATCTTTCTTTTCTTCCCTATGCTTCTTCTCTTGGCATCAACAATGTGCTACAGGAAGAACAATCGGATGATGCAGAGATTTTATCTCCGCATGGTGTTTTCGCATAATTTTCGGAAACTATGCACACTGCTGTTACTGATGGCAATATTGGTGTTCAGTTTCGTGGCATATCAAGTACAGCCCAACGAGATTGGTGCTCATGTAACGGCAATGTTGGCATTGTTGCTGTTCAAGTTCTCCTATGCAGACAATCTGCTGCATAGGTTGCATGACAACAGGAAATCATGTGCCATCGCTTTTACAGCCTCATTGGTGTTCATGTTCACTCCCCATCTGTACACATTGGGAGTGATGGTAGGTATGCTCTTGGTGGCATCCATCTACTATCCGTCCTCAAAGGTCATCTTCAAGGCACAATGTCCTGACAGTGGCAGGCACTTGGCGCAATGTCCTGAGGACATCGTAAACTTCTACTTTTAGTCCATTCTTGGAATATGCCACTTGGTACTGGCACATTCTACAACACTCAGTCTAAAATGAGAATCATTATTTCACAACATAAACAAGACATTTTCAATGAAACATATACCAAAGGAAAATATAAAGGTAAGCCTCTCTGTCGGCTTTCTGGCGTCTCTCCAGGACCGACATAACGAGCGGTATTCCAAGCATGAGGCATTCTGTTATCTGCTGGACAAGGCTTGTGAACACTACATGCCGAAAGCCGTAAGCAAGGAAGTGGCAGACGAATTGAAAGATTTTCAGTTTATCACAACCAAAACCCAACTTGCGGAGGACTGGCATTGGCATCGTGCCACCGTGCGTCAGTTCCTCGAAAAATTAACGGAACATGGGCTGATACACTGCAAGGAGTTTGAAACGAAATACACCATCATCACGATGAGAGGTATGAAGGACTGCAACGTTCCGACAATGCGAAATAGCATATTGGAACCAATCATCCGTTTCACAATGGACAGTTGGTTCAATGGCACTTCCACCACTGAAGAGACTGCCGTTGTCTGTGGCCAGATTGTAAAGGGTGCAGTAGCGTTATCGCAAGAAAGCAACTCTGCTTCTACATCATCTGACAACCAACTTTCATCTGATGATATTGCCACTTGCATGATTGGCAGACTTGTGGATTGTATGCCTCTTGTAGATGAGGAAGAACATAACAAACTTCAGTTGCGTAACGCAATCTTCAAGTTCTTCACTCGTGTTCTCAATCGCGACTGGCTCCAGCTGCTCCTTCTGATAAAGGAACTGCCCGACATCGCCAGTCATGGAAAGGCTGCTTACGTCAAATTGAACACAGCTGAAGACATGAGCCTTTTCCAATCCCTGTGTTCCGCTTATAAGGCTTGCTGTCCAACCTCAACAGTTTAAACAGCAGTTAAGCCAGTTGTAACCGCCAAGGCGGACAACCATAAGTAGAGTTCATTCTGTTCTTTTGTAGCTGCCTTACGGACATTCTCTTTGTAAGACCTTACGGTTCGGCACTGGCATAGCGCACTCGTCGTGGCTTGCCTTTTTTAGCACATCGGGCTTGCCCGCTGTCCACGAATTTAGGGAGTGTGGTAACTCATTACCCCTACGACCTAAAAGTCTTCGGGAGAGTGTCCGCCAAGGCAGCAAGCTGGGACACTGTTTTTACTGACACATATAAGCATATCAGAGATATGGAAAGAATAGCAAAGCAGGTTTTGAACGTCAGGGGACGCAAGGGATGCGCCGCCGCTCTCAGCCGTGAATACCAACGCAACTGGAGCGACCGGGCTTGGCAGGTAGCTATTGCCAAAGGTAACTATGACCTCGGCAGACAGCATCTGAACTTCCAGATTTCGAAGGGAGGCAAGATAGCACCTATCGACAAGAGCAAGTCCATCCCACAGATGATGGCTGAGAACTTGGCTGCTCGTGGCATCAAGGACAAAAATGAGGGATTGGCTGAACCACGTTTCAGAACGGTGGCGGACTTCATTTTCAGCGGTTCGCAATGGAAGATGCGTGAGCTTGCCTTCGGTGACCAAGAGGTAGTCTTCAAGCCCGGCGACAACAAGGAGAATTATGCCGTCAAGCGTATGCCTGAGATTGAGCAATGGGCGACGGACATTTATAATTTTGTCGCAGGAAAGTATGGTGAGGAGAACATCGTTGCCTTCTATGTACACTTGGACGAGACTTCACCACACATCCATTGCGTTCTTCTGCCAATCAAGGACGGCAAGTTTGCCTTCAAGGAAATCTTTGCAGGTGCCAACAATCGGGAATATAGTCAACGAACATCACAACTTCATGACGAGTTGGCGATGGTCAATGAGCCTTGGGGACTGGTGCGTGGAACGAGCCAAACGGAGACTCGGCAACGACACAGACCTACGGAGGAATACCGCAAGCACCTGTCCGAGGAATGTTCTTCAAAGGAAGAGGAACTGGACAACCTTAATAAGGCTGTAAGCGATCTTCGGGTGGAAATAGCACTGGCAGAACGTCGTGTGAAAGGTCTCTCTTCTATGGTAGAACATCTGGAAGAAGAGAAACATCAGAAGATGTTGGAGATTGACAAGTTGAAGGTGCAGATTGCCAACAAGGAAGGAGATAGTTCCATCTTGTCGCAGAAGTTAGAAAAATTGCAAAACGAGTTGGCTTCCGTTGATGAGAAACTGGCAGACAAGAAAGACAAGCTCGCTGTAGCTGACCGGCAGTTGGATGAGTTGAACAAAGACATGGAGTTTGTCAAGGAGCGGACAGAGACGCTTCGACAGGATGCCATGCAATTCTCTCGTGAAGTTCAGACTGGTGCTGGCACACTTATCAAGACAGCTATGTTGGAAAGCATGGTCACTGACTACCGTTCCAAGATGGCATTGTTGCCACCTGAAATCAAAGTCGCATTTGACGGCTCGCCATTGGAAACCATAGCCGAGCACACCGCAGAAGTTCTGCATTGTGCCACATTGTTGTATCTTGGCTACATCGACCAAGCTACGACATTTGCCGAAGGGCAAGGTGGCGGAGGCGGTGGCAGCAATGACATGAAATGGGGACGCAACGATGACGAGGATGACAGGCGTTGGGCGCACCGTTGCCTTGCGATGGCAAACAGGATGATGCGACCGAAAGGCAGCAAGAGTAGAAAGCGTTAATAGAAAAAAATAATCGACAAATTGAAATTTATGATTAGAAAAGCAATATTTATGATGGCATTGTGCATGTGCGGACAATTACACGCCAATGCAGAGACAATAGATGATGGCACGGATGATTTGGTACCGTCTGGCATAAATGAGGATATGCTCCGACAGATAGAGCCTACATACCTCAAAGAGGTAGCTGTACCTTCCGCATGGTCTTCCAACTGGTTCGTTGGTATGTCTGGTGGCATATCTACCTTTGCAGGAAAGCCGCATGGTACAGGGAACTTGTTCGACAGGATGAAACCTTCCCTGGCAATAAAGGCAGGAAAGTGGTTCACGCCAGAGATTGGTGGTCGATTGAGCTTCCAAGGTTTTCAGTTCAAGGATGCCAGCAAGAATGTCCGTGATTACAAGATGGTTCATGCGGATTTTCTTTGGAATGTGACCAACAGTTTTGTCAAAGACCATGCCACCACACAAAGATGGGGTTTCATTCCGTATGCTGGTTGCGGTATTATCCATAACGAGGATAACGGCAAGAGTCCGTTTGTCATCAACTATGGTGTGATTGGACAATATCGTTTAACAAAGCGTTTGGCGGTCAACATGGAATTGGGTGGCGCAATCACATTCCGTGACTTTGATGGTGTGGGCGCATCCAATAAGTTTGGTGACAATTTGTTCACCTTGTCTGCCGGACTGACTTTCAACATCGGGAAGGTCGGGTGGAAGAAGGTTGTAGATGCCGCTCCTTATATCAACCAGAACAAATGGCTGGCAGATTACACCAATGATTTGTTGGCTCGCAACCAAAAGTTAAGCAAAGCTCATGCGGAGGATGCCAATGCCATCGCTGAAATGAGAAAGATCTTGGAGATTGAAGGATTGCTGAAAGCCTATGCCGACCGCCTGACATATTATGCGGATAGTACGGAGTATCGCATATACCCGAAAAATAATTACAGCGGTTTGAACTCGCTCCGTGCAAGATTGGCTCACAAGGATTGGAATGGCATGGGAAAACCAAAAACAAGCCGCTCTCTGGAGTATAGTTTCTCCGTTTCGGATTCTGTTTCTTGGAACAAATACGTTGCAGAAATGGCAGGTGGAACCAGGTGCATCGGTTCGCCAGTATTCTTCTTTTTCAAGATTAGAACCACACAGTTGGTTGACGTTTCACAAATGGTAAACTTGGATGAGCTTGCTCGTGTAGCAAAGGCTTATCATCTCAAAATTTCCGTAGTTGGTGCTGCCGACAGTGCCACAGGAAACGATGGCATCAACAATCCTCTCAGCAAGTCAAGAGCGGATTATATCACGCAACAGCTTGTGGCAAGAGGCATTGACAAGTCCATGATAATATCAAAAAGTAAGGGCGGTATTGATAAGTATTCACCAATTGCAGTCAACCGTCATACGGCTGTCAGACTATTTGCACAGTAAATGTGTTTTACTATCATTCATACGATAAGCGGTAATCTGCAAAACAATGATTATCAAAAGAAAGAGTCCGTTCGTGATGAATGGACTCTTTCTGCTATTGGTTATTTTGTTCTTTCTCCTGTCGCAAGATCTTGTTTAGTAGCCATGAACCTTTTCAAGCTGACCTCCGAGATTGTAAGAGTAAGTAATCTTCTCCTCATCAGGATAGAATTGGAACAATTGCACCAAAAATGAAAGCAAACTGCAATTATTTGTCTCATTTTGTATTCCGAGTACAAAGGTATAAATACTTTTTGAAACAACATAAATTTAGGAGGATATTTAAATTACATTAAACAATGTTATACGTGATTACACTTTGCATAATAATACAAAAATAACGTTTTCATTTACTTTTCTTACTGTTTATCTGCATTTTTATCCTATTTGATTCATCAATAAGTTGTCTTGCTATACTATCTTTATATGATGCTACCTCAACCATTTTATGGTGTTGATAGACAGAATCTTCATACACATCAACTTGGGTTCTTAATTTATCAATTATGTCTTCGCCTCGTTGGACATTGAAATGTTTTTCGATGTAGCGAATGTTCGGGTCGTTAGATGTCAGTAGCATTCGCAATGCTCGATACATCGAAAAGAACTTTTCAGTATGCCCAAATAAAGAAGTTATTGAGAAAGTGAGAACTCATGTAAATATTTACGAGGACTCAATTCGCTATCATAACGAAATGATACAGATGGCAGCAATTAAAGATAGCATTGCTAATAGCCTATTTAAAGAGGCGAATGAAATTAAAAAGAAAAATAATCAGAAATAATAGACCACGACCAACGGGTACAAGCGCATCCTTCGCTTCGACAAAATTAAGACCAACGGCATTCGCATCGTATTCGATAGCGCAAGGGCTTGTCCGTGCATCAACAATGTTTCAGCATACTAACTTTCATTAAACTCTCAACTATTCATCCGTGTCCGTGATGCCACTCGTTTGACATTGCGGACACTTTTTCTTTTATGATGGTTATGAAGAAGAAATTGATAATTATAGCAGTTTTGGTTATCTCACTTGTTGCATCTTATATCTTATGTGATACGAAACAAAATGATGCCGATATTGATTCCGTTAAAGCCGAAGAATATACGGCAGTCTAAGAAAACAGTATTGACTTGGATTCCATTGCAGGAACATATTGCGGTGTGTTGCCACCTAATGTTGAAACAACACTCACACTAAATGCAGATGGAACGTATTGCTTGAAGCAGGAATCTACAAACGATTCGGATAGTAGTGAAGTGTTGAACGGTATCTTCAAAGTGCTTGACGGTAACAATCTGATGCTTGAGCATTCGTCAAGTGGTGACAACATATTTTATAAGGTGAAGAATGACAGCAGCATTATTCTGATAGACTCGTTTGGGAATGAACCGAAAAGGATGAATGCAAGGCACTATATACCGAAAAAAAATACAAATAAAATAAATCCGTGGATAGCACGGATACTCTATCCACGGATTTGCATCCCTATAAGTCTTCAATGTAGGTTCTCTACAAAATGAAGTATTTCCTTTAAAATCTAAATCCAATTCATAAAAAAACTTTTCCCAATAGCACATCTCCAAATTTTAAAATATACTTTGAGTATTCGTTTTCATTTTTACTTGTCGTTGACATCCTTTTCTGGTTTATCATTTGTCTCATTCTTTTTCACAACATCAATATAATTAATATAATAAAAATCTTCAAAGACTTCATACAATGATAATTTAAGTTCACATTCTTTTGTTAAGTCTTTCCCATATTTTGTTAATACATCTGAAATGTTTAGAGTTCTATTAAACTTATATCCTTTATAAGAAAATAGCACTCCATCAACGCGTCGTGTATAATAACCGTTTAAAGGAACTGTAACATCAATAGCATTATGTGCACTTATACTATAATAGCCATACAAATATATTATATTCCAAACACTCAAAAATACAATTGTGGAAATCTCTATTATTTTGAGACATTTTATGCTGTTTCCTAATAAATAGAATAATAGCATAAAGATGAGAAAAACGCCACAATAGCATAATACAATCCACAAATCACTAAAAGTGATTAGAAAATTTAATCGAAGATACATGTATATGGCTAATAAAAAAATAATTAGCCATATACACATATTGGATTTACTTCTTTTTTCTTTTATCTGCTTCATTTCTAACTGCTGATGTGCCAACTCCTGCTGTACCATTAGACTTAACGCTTTCGGTTACATATTTAGCAGTCGTTTTAGCGGATTCACCTTTTGCAACTTCTACTTTATGTTTATCGCTTTTTAAACGAGCAGTATTTTTACCCAGACTCTCATTTTGTTTATATTTAGCCATGCGATTATAAAGTGTTGCATTCTTTCCCTTTAATGATTCTAACAATTCATCTGCACGTTTGCCGAGCCCTTTGGAGAGAAGTGTTTGAAATGAAGCAAACATAAACTCCTCTTTCAAATTTAAATCGCTAAAAGATTCTATCTGACCTTTCTCAAATTCTGCCACCACATTCGATATCATAGTTTGAGTAACATCAATCGTGAATCTTCCTGCTTTACTATTAGCAATCTTTGCCATAGTCTTTGCTGTTCCTGTTCCACTGGCAACAAAAGATAAAGCACATGTTGTCAAGCCATCTACCGCAGCTGCGCCCCATGCTATGCTTCTAAAAGCAGTTTGGCAATCTTTTCCTTCTATTAACCATGAACTAATGAAATCCACACCTGCTGATACGGAAAAAGCAGTAATGCCTTCAATAATAGCTGTTATTGGTTCTTCTCCTTCATAATCTTGTAATCGAATAGGATTGTTGAAGGTATATGAATAGGTGGACAAACTTAAATGTTTTTCTTGCATAGGATCAACAGTAATCCACAAACTCAACCTTGGGTCATAGTACCTCGCTCCATAGTAATACAACCCTGTCTCCTCATCGAATTCCTTCGCATTGAAAAGATAAGG
>ULSM01040278.1_pt1 | contig 13165 bp, 10 predicted proteins | sample 1956381 | NCBI WGS metagenome assembly ULSM01 (sample SAMEA4835710, study PRJEB28245) | human gut metagenome | biome: gut microbiome; material: fecal sample | place: Denmark | collected 2008 | reverse complement strand
ATGACCCGCCGTATTATGGGTAAGGCTTCCTTTGCAACTATTCAGGATATGGGCGGCAAAATTCAGATTTATGTTGCCCGTGATAATTTACCTGAGGGTGTTTATCAGAATGTCTTCAAGAAGTTAGATTTAGGTGACATTATTGGCGTAACAGGTTTTGCTTTTAAGACTAAGACCGGCGAATTGTCTTTACATGTTTCTGCTTTGCGCCTTTTAGTTAAATCACTGCGTCCTTTGCCAGAGAAATACAAAGGCTTAACAGATCAGGAAGCCCGCTGCCGTCAACGTTACTTAGACTTAATTGCAAATGAGGATTCTCGGCGTACTTTCCAAATCCGCACAAAGATTGTTTCTTTTATAAGAAAATATATGGATGAGCATATGTTCATGGAAGTTGAAACTCCTATGATGCATGTAATTCCAGGCGGTGCTAATGCTAAACCTTTTATAACTCATCACAATGCTTTAGATATTGATATGTATCTGCGTATTGCTCCTGAATTATATTTAAAGCGTTTAGTTGTAGGCGGTTTTGAGCGTGTTTACGAAATTAACCGTAATTTCCGTAATGAAGGCATAGATGTTCGCCATAATCCTGAATTCACTATGATGGAATTCTATATGGCTTATCATGATTATCATGATCTTGTTGACTTTACTGAAGATCTTTTCAAGCAGATGGCTTTATCTGTTTTAGGAACAACTAAGGTTCATTATGGACGTGAAGGCGAGGCTGGCTTGGATATCGATTTTGCTAAGCCTTTTGATCGTTTAACCATGAAGGAATCGATTGTTAAATATGGCAAAGGCATTACTATGGAAGATCTTGAGGATGAAGAGCGCTGCCGTAATCTTTGCAAGAAACTGCATATAGAGCTTATGGAAGGCTGGACTTTAGGTCACTATATAACTGCTTTATTTGATGAATTAGTTGAAGAAAATCTGCAGCAGCCGACCTTTATTACCAGCTATCCTGCTGAAGTTTCTCCTTTAGCTCGCCGTAATGATCAAGATCCTAACTTTACAGATCGCTTTGAATTCTTTATCGGCGGCCGTGAAATGGGCAATGGTTTCTCGGAGTTAAACGATCCTGATGATCAGGCCGGCAGATTCCATCAGCAGGCTGAAGCTAAAAAGCACGGCGATGATGAAGCTATGTATTATGATGAGGATTATATTACTGCTTTACAGCATGGCTTGCCGCCTACTGCCGGTGAGGGCATAGGCATTGATCGTACAGTAATGCTTTTTGCAAATTGTCATACTATTCGTGACGTTATTTTGTTCCCAACTTTAAGACCTAATAATTAAAAAATCAGCCCACAAAAGGGTGGGCTTAATTTTAAAGATTTTGACCTAATCTAATTTTGTTTAAGATCAGGCTGATCTGCGGAGATTAACATGCATAAATTTCACGGTTCTTTAGTCGCATTGATTACCCCGTTTAAAGACGGTCGTTTAGATGAAGAAGCTTTAGCTAAGATGGTGCAGTGGCATATTGACAACGGCACAAATGCTATTGTTCCGGCAGGTACTACCGGAGAATGTCCTACCCTGACTCATGAAGAGCACGTTCGTGTTATTGAGATTGTCGCCTCTGTAGCCCATGGCAAGATTCCGGTTATGGCTGGTGCAGGCTCTAATAATCCTGTTGAGGCTATTTATCTGTCTCAGGCAGCACAAAAAGCTGGTGCAGACGGACTTTTACATGTTGCAGGTTATTACAATCGTCCAAATCAGGAAGGTTTATACGCTCATTTTAAAATGGTTCACGATGAGACTGATTTGCCTATCTTTGTTTACAATATCCCTGGCCGTGCAGTTGTAAATGTAATGCCTGAAACTTTAGCTCGTTTAGCTCAATTGCCCCGCATTGCTGGTATCAAGGATGCAACTGGCAATTTAGAGCGTCCTTGGCTTGAAAGACAGTTAATCAGCAAGAGTGATTTTACCTGGTTATCAGGAGAGGATTCTACAGCTGTGAGCTACAATATTGCTGGAGGCTGCGGCGTAATTTCTGTAACAGCAAATATTGCTCCGCATCTGGTTGCTAAGGTTCAGTCTCTATGTGCAGAGAATAAGTGGCTAGAGGCTCGAGAGCTTCAAGATAAGTTAATGAAATTACATAAACTTATGTTTAAAGAGCCTTCTCCAGCTCCGGCTAAATATGCTGCATCTTTATTAAATTTATGCTCTGAAGAGACTAGAATGCCTATTTTACCGATTAGTCAGTCCTTACGTCAGGAAATCAAGGCCCAGATGCAGGAGTTAGAGCTTATTTAATGGAAAACGAGATTCTTCAGGACCGCCATATAAAATCCTATGTAGTGCGCGCAGGACGCATTACTGCTGCACAAACGCGTGCACTTACGGAACTTGGCCCTAAATACCTCGTTGCAGTTGAGGAAGGTAAATATTTAAATCCGACAGAGTTATTTGGCAGAGAGGCTCCGCTGGTTGTTGAAATCGGTTTTGGCATGGGAAAATCTTTTACTCAAATGGCTCAAGCGGATCCTAACAGCAATTATTTAGGTATTGAAGTCCATCCTCCCGGGGTAGGATCTGCCTTAATGCTTGTAGAAGAGCTTGGTCTTAAGAATGTCCGCATTATTCAGCATGATGCTTTTGAAATTTTTAAGCATCATTTATCTGAAAATAGTATTGATATTCTGCAGATTTTCTTTCCTGATCCGTGGCCTAAAAAACGTCATTTTAAGCGTCGTCTAATCAATGATGATTTCATTGCCATGGTAGCAGCTTCTATTAAGCATGGAGGCTATGTGCGTTTAGCTACAGATTGGGAAGAATATGCAATGCAGATGCTAGATGTGATGACCAGAGCAGAAGGATTTACTAATACTGCAAGCGATGGCCGTTTTATCGAAAGACCTGCATGGCGTCCATTGACTAAATTTGAGCTCAGAGGTGAGCGTTTAGGTCATGGAGTTTGGGATCTGGTATTTAAACGTGACTGATATGAGACAGGCCGCATTAGCGGCCTATATTGAACAATTATATGGAAAATGCGAGCTGCAATCTTTAAGCGGGGATGCAAGTTTACGCCGTTATTTTCGTTTTCCTTTCGGCATTGCTGTGGATGCGCCTCCTGAAACACAGAAAAATCATGAATTTGTAGTTATTGATGAAGCTTTATTAAAAGCAGGTCTTTGTGTGCCTAAAATCTATCATAGTGACTTACAGCAAGGCTTTATGGTATTAGAAGACCTCGGAGACAAAACCTTTCAAAGTGCACTAACTTCATGTTCTATGGAATATTTATATTTAAAAGCATGTGATCTTTTAATGCCCATGAGCACGGTGGAGATTGATCTTTTAAATTTTGATAGAAATTTCATCGACATGGAATTGGGGATATTTAAGGAATGGATGCTAGAAAAAACTCTGCATTTGTCTTTAGCTGCAGATGAGCTTATGAAGCTGAATAGCTGCTTTGATTATATCAAAGACCGTCTTCAGGAATGCGAGCAAATTCCGATGCATCGTGATTTTCATTGTCGTAATCTTATGATATATAAAGATAATTTATATATTATTGATTTTCAGGATATGCTTAAAGGTCCTATAGGCTATGACTTAGCTTCCTTAGTTTATGATTGCTATCTTAATCTGCCAGAAAAGCTCATTGCTAAAATTGTAAACCGAGCCTATTTAGGATACAGAAAACTTGGCTATTTACAAAATTTAAGCGAAGCTGAGTTTACGCAGCTTCTAAACATAATAAGTTTAGAGCGGCATTTGAAAGTTTTAGGTATATTTAGGCGACTTTATATGCGGGACGGAAAAGATTCTTATTTACAGCATTTGCCTAGAGTGCTGGCTTATACGCAAAAGGAATCTTTATGCGATCCTAATTTATTTTATCTATCAGTGTTTTTAGATAAATATTTTAAGGATATCTAGATTGAAAGCCATGATTTTAGCTGCAGGGCGCGGCGAGCGCTTGCGGCCTTTAACAGATCGTTGTCCTAAGCCTTTAGTTAAAGTTGGAAATCGTCCTTTAATTTTTTGGCATTTAGAAAAGCTTAAAGCTTGCGGTATTACTGAGGTGGTAGTAAATAGCGCTTATTTAAGTGAGATGATTGTCTCAGCTTTAGGCGACGGCAGTTCTTTTGGCATGCATATAAGGCATAAAGTTGAAGATGTGCCTGGATTGGAAACTGCCGGCGGAATTATAAATGCTCTAGATGTTCTAGGAGATGAGCCTTTTTTAGTTATAAATGGAGATATATTTATTGATGCTGATTATTCTCAATTTATAAGGAAAATTCCCGCGGCCTCCTTAGGATTTTTATTTATGACTGATAATCCTCCCGAGCACTTGCAGGGAGATTTCAGTTTAAATAACGGCCTGGTTTGCAGGGGCAGCGAACTCACCTTTTCAGGGGCAGCTATTTATAAGCCGCAAGCATTTTTTAATTTAAAAATAGAAAGAATGCCTTTAAAGCCTTTATTTTTAAAATGGCTGGAGGCTAAGACTCTTTATGGGACAAAGCTAGAGGGCAAATGGTTTGATGTAGGCTCATTAGATCGTTTGCATCGTGTTGAGGCCTATCTTAAATCTAAGGAGTAATTATGAATTCATGGACAGGTCGCATTATAGGCTTTTTATTAGGCTTATTTTTCTTAGGACCTTTAGCCGCAGTGATTGGCGGTATTTTAGGTTATTTATTTTTTGATAAGCCGCGGAAAACCAGATGGCAAAATAATGCTTCAGCACAGCAGGCTTTTACTACTAATGCCAATTATAACCGCAATCTTATCCATCATACCTTTGCTCTTATGGGATATGTTGCCAGAGGCGCAGGCCGTGTAAATAAACAGCATATTGATACTGCCGAACGCTTTATGCGCATAATGCAGCTGGATGCAGCTTCAAAGCAGATGGCTATAGAGGCATTTAATTATGGTAAAAGTGCTGAGTTCAACGTTCGTGAATTAACTGATAATTTAAGAGTATTATGCCAAGGCAATTTAAGCTTGATTTCTTACCTTTTAGAAATTCAGGTACAGATGGCCCTCTCAGACGGCACTTTATCTGATCTTGAGCATCAGCGCTTAATTGAGATTGCTGCTTTATTGGGGATCAATGCCAATGCAATGGAAAGACTTATTCGTCAGCGCATGGCAGAGATGTATTTTTCTAATTTTTATAAGGAAAATCAAAATCAGGGATCTGGCAGCTATAGCTACCAGGAATATAGACAGAATCATTCAGAAGATAATCAGAATCAGCAATATAGGCAAAATACTTCGCAAAGTGCTTTAGCCCATGCCTATGAAGTTTTAGGCGTTAGTGCAGATACTCCTTTATCTGAGATAAATCGAGCATATAAGCGCTTAATGCTTAAGTATCATCCAGATCGCTTAAAATCGCAGAATCTATCTCCTGAATTAGTTAAGGTTTATGAAGAAAAAGCCAAGGATATTCAGGCAGCTTACGATTTAATTAAGAGATCCAGACGCGAGGATTAATCTCTTTTGCAAAATCCGCTGAAGATGTAAATAGCAATTGCTCTTGGGTTAGAGGATGTCTTATCTGCAGTAAGCAGGCATGTAAGCACAAACGTGAAGAAAGCGTTTGTGCTTTTGCATTCCCATAGAAGCGATCTCCTAAGATGGGGTGCTTTAAATAAGCCATATGCACCCTTAATTGATGAGATCTTCCTGTGCAAGGAATAAGCTTTACAAGGGAATTTTCTCCGTCAAAGGCAAGTCTTTCATATAGAGTCAGAGCTTTTTTGCCTTGAGAGAAGTCCACAATCTGCAGAGGCCGGTTTTCAAGATCGCAGCGCAGAGGAGCATTTTCTTGGCCTTCGAGATTGATTTTTCCTAAAACTTTAGCTAAATATATTTTTTTTACAGTTTTTTCAATAAATTGTTTCCCCAAAATTCCGGCTATTTGGGGATTTTTAGCTATAACCATGATTCCTGAAGTGTCCATGTCCAGTCGGTGTACGGCTTGTGCTTCCGGGCAGTTTTGGCGAATTCTTAAAACAATACTGTCCTGGTGTTCAGGTAAACGTCCGGGTACAGATAATAAGCCTGACGGCTTATCGACTACTACTAATGCATCGTCTTCAAATAAAATATTTAAAAAAGGTATCTTAGGCGGGGAGTAAATAAAGGAATGCACGTTATCTCCAAAAAAATACTGCCAGAAGGCAGTATTTTAAGATTTAAAGTCCGGAAGCTGCAATAACTTTTGCCGTGTTATCAGCCGGTATATTCAAACCTAGCTTTCTGTAGCAATTTTCCATGAGCTTTAAGGCATCGCCGATATATTGCGTGTCTCTATATGAGTAAAGAATACTTTGGCAATGTCTAATTGCCGATAGCCAGGCGCCTCTTTCATCATAATATTTGGCGATATGCCATTCTCTTTCGGCTAATTGATCTTTAATAAAGATCATTCTTTGGCGGGCATCTTTAACATAAGGACTTTGAGGGTAAGTCTTAATTAAATCGCTAAAATTTTTAAAAGCGTCGTAGTAATAAGTAGGATCTTTTTCTGCGCGATCTAAGCGCAAGAATTCCTGAATCATATCAGAATGTTTTTGAATATTATTTAATCCGCGCATATACAGGACATAATCTGCATACATGCTGCCCGGATTTAATCTTAAATAACGGTTAATTGTAGCTGAAGTTAAATCGCTTTCACGGCTTTTATAATATACGTAGATTAAATCTAATTGCACTTGATCGGTAAGTTCGCCAAAAGGATAGCGCGAATCTAAAGCCTCTAGATATTTGCGGGCTGTTCCATAATCATTAGATGCCATAGCCGCTAGAGCTGTATTATAAAGAGCTGACTGAGAAATATCCGGAACATCCTGGCGCTGAGCATCGTTACTTGAACAACCCATGACACCAATGGCTAGGGAAGCAATCACAGGGATTATGGATTTGAACATCGTTTTGAACTCCGTTATCTATATATAATTTTTTTAATATATAGTGTATCTTATTGATCATGATCTTCAACCGAAAATTTTATTAAAAAATGTCAAATAAAATCATTTATACAGTTAGCGAAGAACTTCACGGTAAACGTTTGGATACGGTGATTGCTTCTTTAGATAATGAAAATTCACGCAGTACTTTGCAAACTTTTATTGAGCAGGGCTTAGTAAGTGTAGATGGCGAGGTAAAAAAGAAGGGAAATTTTAAAGTTAGCTTAGGACAGATTATCGAAATCTGTCCTCCTGAACCTGAGAGTCTAGATGCTCAGCCTCAGGATTTGCCTTTAGACGTAATTTATGAGGATGATGATTTACTAGTAATAAACAAACCTGCAGGCATGGTGGTTCATCCAGGAGCTGGATGCAAAGACGGTACTGTAATGAATGCAATGTTATTTCATTATCCGCAAACCGCTACTTTACCAAGGGCCGGTATTGTTCATCGCTTAGATAAAGATACTTCAGGCTTAATGGTTATTGCAAAAACTAATGTAGCTCAAAAGCGCCTAGTAAGAGCTATTGCTAAGCATGACGTAGTTCGCGAATATGAGGCTGTTGTTCTAGGCTTGATCTCATCAGGAGGAACAATCGAGGCTGATATTGCCCGTGACCCTTATAATCGCATAAAAATGGCTGTAGTTCCTGAGGGAATGGGCCGCGAAGCTATTACGCATTATCGTGTTAAAGAGCAATACAGAGCGCATACCTTGTTAAGGCTGCGTCTTGAAACCGGCAGAACTCATCAAATTCGCGTGCATATGGCTAGCATTGACCATCCTCTTTTAGGAGATCCTGTATATGGAGGCAGACTGCGTATTTTAAAAGGCGCCTCAGAGGCCTTAACTGCAGAGCTGCATAAGTTCCGCCGTCAAGCCTTGCACGCAGCTCATATAGAGTTTATCCACCCTGTAACTAAGGAACAAATGAGCTTTGATGCACCCATTCCCGATGATATGTTAGAACTCGAGGAAATTTTGCGTGAGGATCTTAGGATCAATGGGCCTGATTTATAATTTTCAAAATGCAGCTTGCTGCATTCCTTCTGATATTGACGCAGGATATACCTTAAGAGCAGGCGGTTACAGTAAAGGTAAATATGCAGGCTTTAATTTAGGGGATCATGTTGGCGATGACCCTTCAGATGTAGCGCATAATCGTAAATTACTGGAAGATACTATTGATGCAAAAATAGTGTGGATGCAGCAAACTCATTCAAATTCCGTAGTATTTATAGATAAGTTTCAAAGGCAGCCGGTATTGGCCGATGGGCTGGTTACTAATCAAGCTCATTTTGCCATAGCGGTTATGACTGCAGACTGCTTGCCTTTGCTGCTATTTTCATCTGACAGCAAGGTTATTGCATGCGTGCATTGCGGCTGGAGAGGCCTGCAGGGAAAAATTGTTGCTAACGCCATATCTTTAATGCGCGCTTATACGCAGGCTCCTATAAGTGCTATTTTAGGACCTTGCATTGGAGCGGGCTCTTATGAGGTTGGGGCTGATTTTTTGGTTAATTTTCCGGATAAAAGAGAACATTGTTTTAAAAAAACAATAAATAATAAATACTTGTGTGACCTTGCCGGGATCTGCTCTATAGATTTACGCAATTTAGGGATCGACAATATTTTATCTTGTCATAAGGATACTTTTAAAGACAGTAGAAATTTTTATTCTTACCGCCGCGATCCGATTACCGGTCGTATGGCTTCCTTTATATTAAAAAAATAATCTTTAAAAAGTTTTTTTATGATCTAGGTGCTAAAACCTTTAAATTTGTGAAAATGCCCCCATTTTTAGAGTCAGTAAATGAATGAAAAATGGAGGCATGAATGCGTTTAGATAAATTTACTGCAAAGTTCCAAGAAGCTTTAGCAGATGCGCAATCACTTGCTGTAGGGCACGATAATCAGTTTATCGAGCCTGAGCATGTCATGTCAGCTTTGCTTGCGCAGGAGGATGGCACAATTAGGCCGCTAGTTACCCTAGCCGGATCTGATCCTAATGCTTTAAAAATCCTCATTGACAAACAAATAGAAAAGTTTCCTCAGGTCAAGGGAGCTGGCGGAGATATGCAAATATCTTCACAGACAGCTCGTCTTTTGAATCAGTGTGACGGCTTAGCTCAAAAAGCTGGAGATAGTTTTATTTCTTCAGAGATGTTTGTATTGGCTGTTTTTGAGTCTAATTCAAGCTTAAAGGATATTTTTGAGCGCTGTAATTTAAAGAAGGATAAAGTTAAAAGTGCTCTTGAAAGCATGCGTCAGGGCCAAAACGTTAATGATGCCAATGCAGAAAATGCTCGCGGAGCCTTAAAGAAATATTGCATTGATTTAACAGAAAGAGCAGAAAAGGGAAAGCTTGATCCTGTAATTGGCCGTGATGAAGAAATACGCCGTACTATGCAGGTTTTACAGCGCCGTACTAAAAATAATCCTGTACTTATAGGTGAGCCTGGTGTTGGTAAGACCGCTATTGTTGAAGGCTTAGCTCAGCGTATTGTCAAAGGTGAAGTTCCTGAAGGCCTGCGTAATAAGCGAGTTCTATCTCTTGATTTAGGAGCCTTAATTGCCGGCGCTAAATATAGAGGTGAGTTTGAGGAACGTTTGAAGGCTGTTTTAAATGAACTGTCTAAAGAAGAAGGCAAGGTAATTCTTTTTATTGATGAATTGCATACTATGGTAGGAGCAGGCAAGAGCGATGGCGCTATGGATGCCGGCAATATGTTAAAGCCTGCATTAGCTCGTGGCGATCTGCATTGCGTAGGCGCTACTACCTTAGATGAATATCGTCAGTATATTGAAAAAGATGCCGCTTTAGAGAGACGTTTCCAAAAGGTATTTGTTGATGAGCCTTCTGTAGAAAATACCATCGCTATTTTGCGTGGTCTGAAAGAGCGTTATGAAATTCATCATCATGTACAGATAACTGATCCTGCAATTGTAGCCGCTGCTACATTGTCAAATCGTTATATTACAGATAGACAGCTGCCAGATAAAGCTATTGATCTTATAGATGAAGCTGCAGCTAGCATTAGGCTGCAGATTGATTCTAAGCCAGAGCCTATAGATCGCTTGGATAGACGCCTAATTCAGCTGAAGATGGAAAGACAGGCTGTTGCTAAGGAAACTGATGAAGCAAGCAAGAAGCGTCTGCAGGCTATCGATGATGAAATTAAAAACTGTGAGACTGAATGCCAGCATCTCAATGAGGTATGGAAGAGAGATAAGCTAGTACTTGAGGGAACTCAAAAGTTTAAAGAGCAATTAGATGCAGCTCGTCATGAATTTGATGTAGCTAAGCGTAATGGTGATTTAGCTTTAATGAGTGAGCTGCAGTACGGCAAGATCCCTGCCTTAGAAAAGCAAATTGCTGATGCAGATAAAGCTAAGAATATGCAAACTGAGCTTGTGCGCAATAAGGTTACGGATGCTGAGATAGCAGAAGTTGTATCTAAAGCAACAGGAATTCCGGTATCGAAGATGCTTGAAGGCGAGCGCCATAAGCTTTTGCATATGGAAGAACAATTACATAAGAGAGTAATTGGTCAGGATGAGGCTGTCTCCGCCATTGCTAATGCTATAAGACGTAGCCGTGCAGGCTTGTCTGATCCTAATCGCCCGATTGGATCCTTTATGTTCTTAGGACCAACCGGTGTTGGTAAGACTGAGCTGTGCAAAGCTGTAGCTGAGTTTCTCTTTGATACTGAAAAAGCTATGGTGCGTATTGATATGTCTGAGTTCATGGAGAAGTTTGCTGTCTCAAGACTAGTTGGCGCTCCTCCGGGATATGTAGGCTATGAGCAGGGCGGTTATCTGACAGAAGCCGTAAGACGCCGTCCTTATTCAGTGATCTTGCTTGATGAAATTGAGAAGGCTCACCCTGATGTATTTAATATTCTTTTGCAAGTATTAGATGATGGGCGTTTGACTGATGGTCAAGGTAGAACTGTTGATTTTAAGAATACGGTTATTATCATGACGTCAAATTTAGGCTCTCAGATGATTCAGCAGGAGAGCGGTAAGTCAAGCTATGAGCAGATAAAATCTCAATTGCTTGAAGTACTAGAGCAGCATTTTAAACCAGAGTTTTTAAATCGTGTTGATGAGACAGTGGTTTTCCATCCTCTTTCTCATGAGAATATTAAGAGAATTGCTAAGATTCAGCTTAATACCTTAAGCGACAGACTTAAGAACACAGGCATTGAAATAGAGCTTGATGATTCTATTTATGAACAGGTGGCAAAAATTGGCTTTGATCCTGTATTTGGTGCTCGTCCATTGCGCAGAGTAATTCAAAATGAGGTCGCAGATCCATTATCTAAGCTTCTGTTGTCTGGGGATATTAAAGTAGGAACTAAATATAAAGTTTCCTTTAATGCTGAAGGTAAATTAAACTGCGAAGCTGCTTAATAGTTAAGCTTTAGTTTAATAGTTTTTATGATAAATCCTGCTTAAATAAAGTTAAAAGCCTGACTATTTAGGTCAGGCTTTTTATTGCCTGGTTATCTATCAGCAGGCTGCATTAAAGTTTTATAAAGAAATAATGGGTATCTGCTGGCTTATAATTTAGTGTTTGTGAGCTGCAGATGCGATATAGCTTGGTAGATCTTTAGGTAAATTTTTTGCTTTATTTAAAAAAATTAAAAAAAAATAAAAAAAAGCTTGCAAAGTTAAAAAAAATCTCTATAATGCATTTCCGTTGTCACGCAAGACAACAGCAAAAAACCTCCGAGCGAGGAAATAAAGTTCTTTAAAAACAAGTACGGACAATCTGTGTGGGCCCTCAAAAGAAGAGGGAAAGAAGGATGAGAAGTCAAGAGATTGACGAAGGACATCCAAAAAAAAGAGTGAATAAAGTAGCTCAATCAAAATCTTTGAATATCGAAGAGTTTGATCATGGCTCAGATTGAACGCTGGCGGCAGGCCTAATACATGCAAGTCGAACGGTAACATAATAAAAGCTTGCTTTTATTGATGACGAGTGGCGGACGGGTGAGTAATATCTGGGAAACTGCCTGACAGAGGGGGACAACAACTGGAAACGGTTGCTAATACCGCATACACCCTGAGGGGGAAAGTCGCAAGACGCTGTCAGATGTGCCCAGATGGGATTAGCTAGTAGGTGAGGTAAAGGCTCACCTAGGCGACGATCTCTAGCTGGTCTGAGAGGATGATCAGCCACATTGGGACTGAGACACGGCCCAGACTCCTACGGGAGGCAGCAGTAGGGAATATTGCACAATGGGGGGAACCCTGATGCAGCCATGCCGCGTGTGTGAAGAAGGCCTTCGGGTTGTAAAGCACTTTCAGAGGGGAGGAGAATGACGTTACCCTCAGAAGAAGCACCGGCTAACTCCGTGCCAGCAGCCGCGGTAATACGGAGGGTGCAAGCGTTAATCGGAATAACTGGGCGTAAAGGGCATGCAGGCGGTTATAGAAGTAGGATGTGAAATCCCGGGGCTCAACCTCGGAACTGCATTCTAAACTGAATAACTAGAGTATTGCAGGGGGAGACGGAATTCCAGGTGTAGCGGTGGAATGCGTAGAGATCTGGAAGAACACCAAAGGCGAAGGCAGTCTCCTGGGCAAATACTGACGCTCATATGCGAAAGCGTGGGTAGCAAACAGGATTAGATACCCTGGTAGTCCACGCTGTAAACGATGTTGATTAGAAGCTTGGGCGATAGTCTGGGTTTCGGAGCTAACGCGATAAATCAACCGCCTGGGGAGTACGGCCGCAAGGTTAAAACTCAAATGAATTGACGGGGGCCCGCACAAGCGGTGGAGCATGTGGTTTAATTCGACGCAACGCGAAGAACCTTACCTGATCTTGACATCGCGAGGATTACTTGTAATGAGTAAGTGCCTTCGGGAACTCGCAGACAGGTGCTGCATGGCTGTCGTCAGCTCGTGTCGTGAGATGTTGGGTTAAGTCCCGCAACGAGCGCAACCCTTGTCCTTTGTTGCCAGCGGGTAAAGCCGGGAACTCAAAGGAGACTGCCAGTGACAAACTGGAGGAAGGCAGGGATGACGTCAAGTCATCATGGCCCTTACGGTCAGGGCTACACACGTGCTACAATGGGGCGTACAGAGGGAGACGAAACTGCGAGGTGGAGTGGAACCCAGAAAGCGTCCCTAAGTTCGGATTGGAGTCTGCAACTCGACTCCATGAAGTCGGAATCG
>ULSM01054891.1_pt1 | contig 13175 bp, 8 predicted proteins | sample 1956381 | NCBI WGS metagenome assembly ULSM01 (sample SAMEA4835710, study PRJEB28245) | human gut metagenome | biome: gut microbiome; material: fecal sample | place: Denmark | collected 2008 | reverse complement strand
TGTAATAGGCTGGGCCGCCGATAATGCGTCCCTGTTCATCTTTAGAACGGTACAGCTGAGCTAAAACTGCTTCGGAGAAGATAGTTGCCATACCGAAGAAGGCTGCAACCCACATCCAGAAAATAGCACCAGGGCCGCCCATAGCCATAGCAGTAGCTACACCTGCGAGGTTGCCGGTACCAACTTGGGCGGCAATTGCAGTAGCTAGCGATTGGAAGGAAGTCATGCCGTGATTGCCGGCTTTTTCGCCGTTAAAGCTTAAGCCGCCGAAAACGTGTTTCAGCGCACGTCCGAATTGACGGATTTGCACAAAGCGGAGACTGAAAGTAAAGAAAATACCGGTACCTACTAGAATAGGTATAAGGCACCAGGGTCCCCATAAAATCGAATTGATATCGGAGACGATGCGAGTAAGTGAATCCATATTCATAAAATAAAACCTTATAAAGAGTTAGTGATGCCGGGCATTGCTGAGACCGTCAGAATAAACATTGAGAGTTTTTTTGAAGGACAGCTGACTGCAGACGAGCACCGACTACATTAAGTTTTGCGAAGCCTATTTTACTCTATATTTCAAAATGTCCTAATTTTTTTAATACTGCAAAAAAATAAAAGAAAAAAAAATGATGCCAGCCTTCGCTGGCATCATCATAAGGAAGACTTTTTTAGGAAGGATTATTTCTTTTCATTATGGGAATCAACTACAGCATTCATCTTAGCGTGGAGCTTCTTTTTCAAATAGATAACTATAATAATTAAGATTAGAACACCTAGTCCTAAGTAAATTGCAGACTGTACGTCGTGCACATAAGACATTAGAAGGTCGCGATTGTCAGCAAAGAAGAATCCTAAGTAGATCCAAACTGGTACGGAGATTACTGCGGCTAGACCATCCATGATAATGAATGTTATGAAAGATATGCGGCGGCTCATGCCGGCAACTAGGTAGATAGGGGAGCGCAATCCAGGCAGGAAGCGCGCTACGAACAGCAAGCCTAAGCCGTATTTCTTAAATTTTTGCTGGATCTGCGAAAAACGTCTTGGGGATAAGATTTTTCTGAAGGTACGGATCCTTTGGATACGGTAGCCAAAGATTCTGCCTCCTAAAAACATGGTACTATCACCGATAAGTACGCCTAAAAGACCTATGACGCACATAATATGAGGATTAGTATAGCCTAAGCCTGAAATAATTCCTCCTGAAACAAGAGTAATGTCTTCAGGAACAGGCAGTCCGAATCCGCATAGAATCAAAATTGCAAAAACTGCGGCATAGCCGTACTGAACGAAGAAAGAAACAAGAAAATCTAGCAAAATTAAGCCTATATAATTAAATGATGTACATAGATATATATTCTAACAAATTTATTTTTGCTTTTGCATATTAGAATTTAGCGCCTGCAAAATTAAGCTGTGACCAGGCCTCATAGGCGACTACAGCTACAGAATTTGAAAGATTGAGACAGCGGCTGTTAGGCATCATAGGAATGCGGATGCGCAAATTCTCAGGAATATGTGCATAAACCTCGTCTGAAAGTCCCTCTTTTTCACGGCCAAAAATCACATAATCGCCATCCTCAAATTTAAATTCGTGATGACAGATATGAGCCTTGCTTGAAGAGGCGATTAAGCGCTTAGGCTGCTCATTTTTCAAGAATTGATCGAAGTTAACATGAACTGTGAGGTTAGCAAGCTCATGATAATCAAGTCCAGCTCGCATCAGTCTCTGATTGTCAAGATAAAATCCTAAAGGGCCGATAAAATGCAGGCGAGCGCCGCAATTAACGCTTAAGCGGATAACATTGCCGGCGTTTGAAGGCATCTCTGGCTGATAAAGTACCAAATTGATCATTATATTATTCCTTAAAAAATTGTGCCTATTTTAGCGCATTATCGAAAGTTTATTTCTAAAAAAAATATTCAAATACAAAAAAAGAATAATTTTTAATTAAGTGATTTTTGTTTTTTAAAGAGATCCTTTAAATTGCGAGCCCAGATTAAAGGTGATAATATGCAAAGATTATAGCCAGATCCGAATTAATCTCAAAAATTATTTATAATCAATAGCTTATAATTGCGCTGATTTTACGATTGGAGGAATTATGTTTTCACGTCCCGCACTCGGAACGGAAAAGGAACAAACTGCTTTTTTAAGAAAAATAATTTTTGCTTGTTCCGTTATCTTTGCTGCAATCTGCCTAGTCTTAATGTTATTTAACAGCCATGGACAATCACGTGCAATGTCAGGAGAGCTTTTAAATCAGACTGGAGCAGATACGCTTTTAACTGACGATCAGACTTCATTTTTAGGCAAGATCTTTGTGTATTTCGGCGGGGTTTCGTATTTATTTCCGCTTATCATAATTTATATAGCTTATAAATTGATTTATAAGCGTTTGTCTTGGCGCGATATAGATTTTTTTATAATCGGCACCTTTATTGTAGGCTTTAATTTTCTGGTCTTAGGCTTGTGCTCCTTATTGTCGGTTTTATTTGTGGCAGGCCAGACCGGCGCTGGGGGAATGCTGGGAGGTTTTCTTACTATAGCTTTATTTCAGAGACTGCCTGCACCTATAGCTATGGCCATACCGCTTGTGTTAACTTTCAGCGGACTGTTTTTATTCACGCATAAGAGTCCTATATGGTATTGCGAGGCCATCGGCGCCTTTATTTGCAGCTGCATTCCTTTCTTAGATAAGGATAAGGAAGACAAGCCTGCAGCGGTTCCTCCTCAAAAAGAGCAGATTGATGACGGAATAAGAATTACCAAGAATGCTAGCAGCTCAAAAGGGGAGGAAAAGTCTAATCGGGACTGCAAAGCTGGCAATGCTCATGATGTGGAGCCGCGTTTTGGTGATGAGGATGCTAATATCAGGGCAAAAGAAGATAAGCTTATTTTAGATGAAAGAGACGAGCCTAAGGCTCCAAGCAGCTATGAGCCGCCGCGTTTTTATAATGGTCCTGAAGACAGAGCAAGTGAGATTAAAAAACGCGTGCAGGTAAATCAGGAGCCTTTATTTAAGCCGCAGCAGAAGATTGAGCCGATGTTCAGCTCTGATTTTGGCAATTTGCCTAATAGCAATTTTGCAGCTGCAGATAAGAATAATTTTGCCTCTGGTAATTATATGTCTAGGGATAATGATTACGATGATGCAGCTCACAGCCGGATTTATGGAGGCGAGCATTTTCAGGAGGAAAATTTAAATCAGGATAAGCGGCCCAGCACTTATATTCAGACAGCCAGCAGCGCTGTGCAGAGCAGCAATAATTATGCTGATGACAAGGAGCAAAGAAGCACTATCATTCATACTAGTTCTCAGAATAATAATCAGCGGCTTTTTAATGAAGATAATGTTACCAAAACAATAGTGACGCGCTTTGAAGAAAAAAAAGCTGAAGCTGATAATGAAGCCTTAGATAGTAAAGGGCCGTCAACTATTGTAACCCGTTATGTAGCCGGGACCTCATCTTTACCCCCAACAGAGGTTGTAGGCAATCCAAATAATCGTAAATCCACTGTCAGCACGGTAATTACCCATACTCCCGAGGTTAAGGCTGTATTCAATTCTCAGGATGTACAGATGTATGAAAAGGATGATGCCTTAGGAGGCAGCTTTACGCATCAGGAGGATCATCATGATTTTGAAAACAGCGCTTTTGTTCCCCAGTATGAGGAAGAAAAGGAAAATATTATCTCCTTTAATGATGTCAATGAGAATGAGCATACTATCGAGGTAGATAAATTATCAGACGCCTTTGTGCCGGCTGAGGTGCGTGCGCCCAGCCCTTTAGATAAAGAGCCGGCAGCTTTAATTTCTGAAAAAGATCTTGACTATAATGTTTACAGTCAAAGCTCCCGCGGAGTTTTGCCGCGCAATGAGAATACCGATAGTATCAACAGCGAGCTTTATGCCTCTCCGGCAGAAGACTATGCCTCTCCGGCAAAGACTGCTTATGAAGGCAGGACCGAACCTAATTTCGGAGATGATTATGAAGGCTCCAAATTTAGCAAAGAGGCTGATTTTAATAATTATGACGATTCTCAGGAAAGCTTTGCTGCAGCGCCTACAGAGGCTTCTAAGGATAATTTCGGCGATTTGACCGTTAAGCCTGAGGAAAATCCCTTAACCGTATTTCCAACCCAGAAATATTCCTGCGCAACTCAGACTGTGCCTAACTTTAAGTATGATGATTGGCGGCCGCCTTTTTCTTTGCTGAAGCTTTCTGATACTAAGGTTATGATGGATGAGGAGACCGTGCAGAAGGAGATCATGCTGATAAATAAATTTATGCATGATTTCAGAATTAAGGCTCATGTCGAGCATTATCTGTCAGGACCGGTGGTAACGCAATATGATTTAAGCTTAGAGCCTGGAGTTAAGTCATCGACCATCCGCGGCGTGCAGATGGATTTAACGCGCAATCTTTTAGTTAAGTCAATACGTATCTTAGATGTAGTGCCGGGTACCCCTTATGTAGGTTTAGAATTGCCGAATCCTAAGCGTCAGCTGATTACGCTAGGAGACGTGGTTACTAAAGATGAATTTATTCATACTAAAGCTTCTTTGCCGATTTGCTTAGGCGTCAACGTTGTCGGCAAGCCTGTGGTTGCAGATCTGGCACAGGCTCCGCACCTTTTAATCTGCGGTACCACCGGCTCAGGCAAGTCTGCCGGCGTTAACTCCATGATCCTGTCGCTGCTGTTGACCTGTTCTCCGGCGGAGCTGCGTTTAATCTTAATTGATCCTAAGCAGGTTGAGTTTAGCCTGTATGCAGGACTGCCGCATTTAATTACGCCGATTATTACAGAAACAGAGCCAGCTTTGGCAGCTTTAGATTGGTTAGTCGGCGAGATGGAGCGCCGCTATACCTTAATCCGCAATATGTGCGTGCATACGGTTGATGAATGCAATGCCATCATAAGAGAGGCTGAGGCTGCCGGACAGGGGGTTTATGATAAGTCCTGGACTGCCGATATGGGAGGCACGCCGCCGGTTTTGAAGCCTTTGCCTAAAATTGTGCTGATTATAGACGAGTTTGCGGATTTGATTGCAACCTCAAGCGGCAATAAGAAAGGCTCGCGCAATTTGGAAACTTTATTGCGCCGTATTACTGCGAAGGCGCGCGCAGCGGGCATTCATTTAATTATGGCTACGCAGACTCCGCGTGCAGAGGTTGTAACTGGCGTAATTAAGGCTAATATCCCTTCACGCATAGCCTATACGGTACAGTCAAGTACGGATTCACGCGTCATTTTAGATGAGCCTGGTGCAGAGAATCTATTAGGCAATGGCGATATGCTTGTAAATTATCAGAAGCTTGAGGGCTCGAAGACCTTTAGAGCTCATGGTCCGTTTGCCTGCAATGATGATGTTAAGAATGTAGTTAAGGCCTGGATAGATTATGCCGGAGAGCCTGAATATATCGAAGGCGTTACCGATTATGATGATGAGAGCGATGAAGAGCCTCGTCAGGAGGATATTCCAGGTCAGACGCAGAGTATAGATAAGATTTTTGATCAGGTCGCTCAATATGCTCGCGAGTATTATGCTCAAAAGCAGAAATCTCCGCCGATTAGCGACATTCAGGTAAACTTCAATGTGGGCTATGCTCGAGCTAAGCGTTTGAAGATGCAATTGATTCGTGAAGGTGTGGTTGAGGATTAGTATGAAGAAGCTATTTAAATTTGGCATAGTGCTAGCAAGTATTTTTACTATCAGCGCAGGCTTAGCTAGTCCTAAGGATGATCTTAAGGATCGCCTGCAGAGCTTTAAGGCTTTGAGCAGCAATTTCGATCAGGAAGTCATTAAAGCTGACGGCAGCATAGTTTCTGCATCTAAAGGCAGGCTTTTAGTATCTAAGCCTGATAGGCTGCTGATGCATACAGAGACTCCTGATGAACAGTATTTGTTTACTAAGGGAGATGCGGTTTATTTTTATGATCCTTTTGTAAATCAGCTTTCAATTTTTTCTGTCGCAGATCTGAATACGGCACCCTTTTTACTGCTCAATTCAGATGATAAAAAGCTTTGGGATCAATATGAGGTTAAAGCACAGGGGCAGAGCTTTACTTTAAGGCCTAACAGCTCAAAGGAATTTAAGGAAATTGAGCTTAAGTTTAAGGACAATATGCTTGAGCGCTTAGTTATCTCCATGAAGGACGGCAATAAAAATATTTATAAGCTTTCAGCTCAAAGCAGTCAGGTTAATTTAAAGGATTTTGAGGTCTCAATTCCCGAGGATGCCGAGGTTGACGATGAGCGTCGATCCTACTGATCTTTTTAGCTCTCAGCTGCAGATTGAGGAAGATCTTGCCAAAGAAAAGGAGCTTGAGGCTAATAATTCTGCCGATTTTGCTCCGTTAGCTGCAAGACTGCGGCCTCAGTCTATAGATGAATATGTCGGGCAAAGCCATCTTCTAGCTAAGGATAAGCCTTTAAGAATCGCCTTAGACAGAGGGCAGCTTTATTCCATGATTTTATGGGGACCTCCAGGAGTAGGGAAAACTACCTTAGCCTTGCTTTTTGCTAAGGCTTCAAATGCTTATTTTGAGCAGCTGCCGGCAGTAACCTCAGGTATTAAAGACATCAGGGAAGCCATTGAGCGAGCTAAGAGACGCAAAATGCTCAATACGCGAACCTTATTATTTGTAGATGAGGTGCATAGGTTTAATAAATCTCAGCAGGATGCTTTTTTGCCGCATATTGAAAACGGGACGATTATCTTTATCGGAGCAACTACAGAAAATCCTTCCTTTAGCGTTAATCAGGCTTTGCTGTCGCGAGCACGCGTCTATGTCTTAAAGAAGCTTACGGAAGAAGAGCTAGGCCGGCTTTTAGATTTGGCTTTGCATTCTGAAAAGGGGCTTTCAGCGGAAAAAATCAAGCTTGATGAAAAGGCAAAGAAAAATCTGATTGAGCTTGCAGATGGCGACGGCCGTCATCTTTTGAATCTTCTAGAGATGGCAGCGGAATTAGCTGCCCCTTTAAAAGATGGGGAGAAGCTGATCACGAACGCTATGGTCGGAGCTGTGGCAGGACGCAGATTGTTAAATTATGACAAGGGCTCAGATGCCTTTTACGAGCTTATTTCAGCTTTTCATAAATCTGTGCGCGGCAGTGCCCCTGATGCAGCTTTGTATTGGTATGCGCGTATTTTAGAAGCAGGCGGAGATCCTTTATATGTTGCAAGACGGCTGTTGGCAATCGCCACGGAAGATATAGGTCTGGCAGATCCTAGGGCTATGACGGTTGCTTTAAATGCCTGGGATATATTTGAGCGCGTCGGAGCCTATGAGGGAGAACGAGCCATTGCAGAGGCTGCGGTATATATGGCCTTAGCTCCTAAGAGCAATCATTTATATACAGCTTTTAATAAAGCACGCGAGGATGCTGTTGCTACAGGACGTCTGGAGGTGCCGCTCTATCTGCGCAATGCGCCGACTAAGCTTATGGAAGATTTAGGCTATAAAAACGGCTATCGCTATGCCCATGATTTTCCTGGGGCTTATGCCGATGGCGAATGTTTTTTCCCTGAGGAGCTGTGCGGCACGGTATATTATGAACCCTCAGACAGGGGGCTTGAGGAGGCTTTAGGACGCAAGCGTCAATATTTAAAAGATAGAGATAGACTTTCAGAAAATAGGCGTTATCCTTTAGGTTATATAGGCAGGAAGACTGTCCATAAAGAATAATAAGATTAAAAATTTAAGCTAAAAAAGCTCTTTTAGCTGAGCTTAGCGGCTAGGCTTCGAAGAGTAAATAGAAATTTTTTTCTTTCTCTATGTTAGAATATGCTCTGAAATTTTTTAGCTTAAGCTTAAACAGCAATTATTAAGCACAAATACGGTATTTATTCATGCTCGATTCAAAATATCTGCGCGGTGATATCGAAGAGGCTCAAAAGCGCCTAGCAACCCGCAATTACACTTTAGATACTACTAAAATTCAGGAACTTGAGGCTATTCGCAAAGAGACTATGACTCGTACTCAGGAATTACAGGCTCAGCGTAATTCTTTATCTAAGAGCATAGGTCAGGTTTTAAAATCAGGCGGAGATGCCGCTCCGATTAAGGCCCAGGTAGCTGAGATCAGCGCTGAGCTGGCTTCTGTTAAAAAACGTCAGGATGAGGTTCTCGAGCAGCTGCGTCAAATCGCTCTGACTATTCCTAATTTGCCGGATGCCAGCTGTCCTTTAGGACCTGATGACAGCGCTAACGTTGAAGTTAGAAAGTGGGGTACTCCGAGAGTCTTTGATTTCCCGATAAAAGATCATGTAGCTATCGGCGAAGGCTTAGGCATGCTTGATTTTGAGCGTGCCCGCAAGGTTTCAGGCGCCCGCTTTGCTTTTATGACTGGTCCTATCTGTGCTCTTCATCGTGCTTTAGTCCATTTAATGCTGGATTTGCACCATGAACAAGGCTATACAGAAGTTTATACCCCATATTTAGTAAATTTAGATTCCTTATACGGCACAGGGCAGATGCCTAAGTTTGCCGAGGATCTGTTCCACACCAGCTTAAACGGCGATGCTGACGGTGATGATGTCAATCGTCATTTCTGTCTCATTCCTACCGCAGAGGTTCCTCTTACTAATATGGTTCGTGATGAGATAATTCCTGAGGATAAGCTGCCTATCAAGATTACAGCTCACACTCCATGCTTTAGATCTGAGGCCGGCTCAGCAGGCCGTGATACCAGAGGTCTTATTCGCATGCATCAGTTCGATAAGGTAGAAATGGTGCAGATTGTTAAGCCTGAGGATTCCTGGGAAGCGCTGGAGACTCTGACTCATGATGCTGAGGCTGTACTGCAGGCTTTAGAGATCCCTTATCACGTTGTGGCCTTATGTACAGGCGATATGGGCTTCAGCTCTGCTAAGACTTATGATATCGAAGTCTGGCTGCCGGCACAGAATACCTATCGCGAGATTTCCTCCTGCTCAAACTGCGTTGATTTCCAAGCTCGCAGAATGCAGGCTCGCGTGCGCCGCAAGGACGGTAAGATTGAATTGGTACACACCTTAAACGGCTCTGGCTTAGCAGTTGGACGCACTTTAGTTGCAGTTTTAGAGAATTATCAGAATGCCGATGGCTCTGTCACTGTACCTAAGGTTCTGCGCAAGTATTTAGGTGGCTTAGAACTGATTACCCCAGAGACTAGGTAATGCTCACAGCTTTAGATTGGGCAATGCTGGTCATTGTCGGTTTTTCAGCCTTAATGTCTATTATCCGCGGCTTCGTGAGAGAGGCCGCCTCTATTTTGTCCTGGATTGCGGCCTTCATTATTGCAGGCCGTTTTTATCCTCAAGTAGCGCCATTATTTTCTTTTTCACAAGATGAGCTGACGCGGAATATTCTGTCAATTTTGACACTGTTCATTTCGTCATTATTGATGGTTGGTTTTGTAGGCACAGCTGTTTGCTCATTAGTGCAAAAAGCTGGCCTTTCTGGGTTTGACAGACTTTTAGGCGTGGCTTTTGGAGTCGTGCGCGGCGTTCTGGTATTAAGCGCTATTTTAGCCTTAATGCAGATAGCCTTCAGATTACACATTCTAAGTTTTGTAACAGAAGAACAATGGTGGCGTCAGTCTGTTTTTATTCCAGAATTGCAACGAATCGTTAATTGGTTCTTTATCTATATGGGAACACCTGTAGGAGCTTAATATATGTGCGGTGTAGTCGGTGTGGTCGGTTTTTCTCCGGTCAATTTAATACTCTATAATTCTCTGCAGGTGTTACAGCACCGCGGGCAGGATGCAGCAGGAATTGTTACTGTAGACGATCAGGATAATTTCCATCAGCGCAAGGCCAATGGTATGGTTACCGAGGTCTTCCAGCAGCGTCACATGATGCGCTTGCGCGGCAATATCGGCATAGGCCATAATCGTTATCCAACAGCAGGTTCCTCTTCTGCAGCAGAGGCCCAGCCTTTTTATGTAAACTCTCCTTTCGGCATTGCATTAGCCCACAACGGCAATTTAATCAATTCCAAAGAATTAAAGCAAAAATGCATCAAGGCCAGACGTCATGTGAACACTCAGTCTGATTCTGAGATCTTGCTGAATATTTTAGCCTGGAAGATTTCTGATGTAAAAAATGAAATTCCTAATCAGGATGATATTTTTAATGCCGTAAGCGGAGTTATCGACGAGATCCGCGGCGGTTATGCCGTGGTATCTTTAGTTTTAGGCGTAGGCTTAATTGCTTTTCGTGATCCGCACGGTATTCGTCCGATGGTTTTAGGCAGCCGTAAGACTGAGGATGGCCGTACTGAGTATATGGTTGCTTCTGAAAGCGTTGCCTTAGATGTTTCAGGCTTTAGACTCGATCGTGATGTAGCTCCTGGTGAGTGCATCCTGATCACTAAGGACGGCAAGCTTTATTCACGCATCTGTGCAAAAAATCCAGTTTTGCAGCCTTGCATCTTTGAGTATGTTTATTTTGCTCGTCCTGACAGCATTATCAATGGCGCTTCTGTATATGCAACTCGTGTGCGCATGGGAACTAAGCTTGCTCAGCAGATTAAGCGCGATTACTCTGATCTTAAGATCGATGTTGTAATTCCGATCCCGGATACCTCTGTAGATATTGCCGTGCAGATTGCCAGATATTTAGGCGTGCCTTATCGTCAGGGCTTTGTCAAGAATCGTTATGTCGGCCGTACCTTTATTATGCCGGGTCAGACTCAGCGTCAGAAGGCGGTGCGCAGAAAGCTCAATCCGATCCCTTCTGAGTTTGCAGGCAAGAGAGTTCTGCTTGTTGATGATTCCATTGTTCGCGGAACGACTTCACTGCAGATTGTCGAGATGGCGCGCGAGGCAGGTGCCCTGGAGGTTTATTTTGCTTCAGCATCTCCGGAAATCAGATACCCTAATATTTATGGTATCGATATGCCGACTTCAGATGAGCTTATTGCTTATGGCCGCAATAATGCAGAAATCTGCAGGGAGATTAAGGCAGATGCTTTGATCTATCAATCCTTAGACGATCTTAAGGATTCTGTTACAGAGGAAAATCCTCAGCTTACAAGTTTTGACTGCTCGATCTTCACCGGTGAATATATCGTGCCGCCGTCAGAAGACTATTTCGAGGAGATTGCCGCTCAGCGCAGCGATGATGCTAAAGCAGATAAAGCCTGGAAAGACTCCTCTGATGCAGATGAGCTGGATATTTTCAATATCTAATACAGCTTCTAGCTAAAAACTGTAATTATCGTGGCCGTATATTCTTTATTTATAGAAATACGGCCATAAATTTAAAGACAATATTAAATTTTTCGTTTGATTCTGTAAAATCAAAGTAAAGCTGGCTTGTTTTGGTTTTAAAATTGGCCTTGCATTTATAAATGTACGCTTATAAATAATCAAATCCGCAAAAGGACATTAAATGATTTCTCCATTAAGATTTGTGTTTAGCTTGGCCTTGCTGGCAATTCCCGCTGAGCTTTATTATGCATCCTTTTATGCACCATTATTTTCAGACTCAAGTCTTAGTGAGATTGGCTTCTTTTATCTGATAGCTTTAGGGGTATTTCCCTTATACGGCATAGCAGCCTTGACAGTCTTCTTATATCCGTTGCTTAAGCTCTTAAAAAATCGACGTCAGGCTTATATTAAAGCTGCGGCGGTTATAGTTTCCTTTTTATTGCTGCTTATTTTAGCCATTGACGCGCATGTTTTTTATTTATATCGCTTTCACTTAAGCGCTGCGATGCTGGAGCTGTTCTTTAACGGGCAGATTATCAGCTTTTCGACGAGCATGAAGCTTTCTATAGCAATTGAGGTTATATTGCTCTTTTGCTATGTGCTTTTAATGGTATTTTTAGCTTTAAGGCTTGTTAATTTTAAGAAATTTAAAAGCTATTTTTTATTGGCTCCCAGCCTTCTGCTCTTTTTAGGCGTGAATATCATGCATGCGGCGGCAACAGCTCATGCAGATGTTGCGCTTACTTCCTTAGCAGTACGCATTCCTTTATATTATCCGCTGACGGCAAATACTTTCCTTTTGCGTCATGGCTTTATTACAGAAGAAGATATGACTGTGGATAAGGCTAATATTCAGTCGCAGGGTATTTTTAATTATCCTAAAGAGCCTTTAAGCTATGCCTCTGACGCAAAGCCGCAAAATATATTGATTATAATTGTGGATTCTTTGCGCGCTGATATGCTGACGCCTGAGGTGATGCCTAATCTTTATGCGTTCTCGCAGGGAAACTGGCGCTTTTTAAATCATCATTCAGGCGGCAACTGCACGCGTTTTGGCGTTTTTACTCTGTTTTACGGCATTCCCGGCAGCTACTGGAATGCCGCCCGCAGTTCAGGGACTAAGGCGGCATTGATCTCCGCCTGCGAAAAATTTAATTATGAGATCAAAACATTTACCTCAGCGCCTTTATATAAGCCCGAATTTCATCAGACGGTTTTTGCCGGAGTGGATGGTCTGCGCATGACCTCTGAGGGCAAGACTGTGCTTTTGCGGGATAAGAACTGCATCGATGATTTTGAGAGCTATCTTAATGCCCGCACTAAGGAGCGCTTCTTTAGCTTAGTCTTTTTAGATAATGTTCATGAATACAGCTTTGATAAAAATCAGGATAAGATTTTTACTCCTACTGAGCAGTCTTTTAATTACATGGAGTTATCTCCGTCTACAAATATTGAGCCTTATCGTAATTTGGCTAAAAACGCCTCTTATGCGGCAGATAAGAATTTAGGACGCATCTTCAGCATATTAAAGGAAAGAAAGCTTTTAGAAGATACTATAGTTGTAGTTACCGCCGATCACGGCGATGAGCTCAACGATAACGGCTTAAATTACTGGGGACATAACAGTAATTTCTCTTCTGCACAGACTAAGATCCCGCTGGTTGTTTCCTGGCCTGGCAGGCAGGGCGAGGAAGTAAAAACCTTAAGCACGGCATACGATGTCAGTGCTACCCTTTTAAAGCATGCTTTCGGCGTTGAAAATCAGATCCGTGATTATGCAATGGGCGAGGATCTGTTTTCTTTGGATAAGCGCAAGTATTTTTGGGTCTCCTCATATACTGAAAATGCGATTGTCAGTGAAAAATGCATCGGCGTTTTTGATGTTTTAGGCTTTCTGTCATGGCGTGATCAGTCCTATCGTAAGATGTCACAAGGCTGTGAAGGTATAGATTACTGGCAGGCCCTGCAGGA
>ULSM01050024.1_pt1 | contig 13330 bp, 9 predicted proteins | sample 1956381 | NCBI WGS metagenome assembly ULSM01 (sample SAMEA4835710, study PRJEB28245) | human gut metagenome | biome: gut microbiome; material: fecal sample | place: Denmark | collected 2008 | reverse complement strand
GGCTCGACGGCTTCAATACCGACGGTTCCGACAGTAAGTGGGCGCTCATTGGCTACAACGTGAGCAGCGATGATAAAGACAACACCCTCTGCCGTCTGTATCCTATCGAAGAGCTGGTTGGTCAGATAGCGTTTACCTACGACCAAGTGGTTACGGATAAAACAGAAGCCGACATTGAGGCAGTTACCCGTCTGCTGAACAACTACAGCGAGTTGCTCAACGCCAAAGACGACTACCTCGACTCTAAACAGGTGGTGCAGCGGGCAAAGTCGAGATTGGTGTTGGCAGACATCATGATCAAGAGCGGCTCGAACGGGCATAAGAATGGAGAACCAACACCCTTTGTTGCGCAAGACCCGAACGATCAGAACAACTACTTGACTTATTATCCCGTCATGGCAAACGCCAATGCTCCGTGTGAAAATGGATATGCATTCGAGCCGACTTGCCATCATTATATAGACGCTACAGACAATGACGACAAGTATATCTATTATGCGTTGGCGCCAAGCGACAAATGCTTAGGCATCGTGGATGCCGTGTTCTGTCAAGAGGGAACAGCCAAAGACTTCAACGGTGGAAAATACTACATTCCGCGAGGCGTGCATGCTGATCATGATATGGATGGAGCGCTCGACAACAACTATCTTTTTGTGAAGTACTATGACGAGGGCGTAGACATCGACCCGTCGAAGAAGATTACCGCCATAGGTTTCGCCAATATCGACAACCACGACGTGATTATCTCATCGACTGGCGGAAGTGAGCTGCGCATGAATGCCACAGAAACGGAAGAAAACAAGTTCAACCAGTTTTGGGATAAGAAGAATTGGAACTGGTATGCCGGCGACCGGTCAGGCAAAAGCTGGGTTTTCTACGAGGGTGGATTGGTAAGGCATAATCGCTTCTATGTGGTTTACACCACTCAAGACCTACCCATCCAGCACTTCCGCGAAGGTTCCGTATGGCAGCCGAAGAAGTGGGGAGAGTAACGAGTCTACAAAACATATAGCGAGGGAGCATGCGGTTGCCGACATGCTCCCTCGCAATGTTTGTTGTGCGTAAGGAATCGCTCTTCGATAGCGGTTTGCTTGATTCTGTAATTGTTTTTTATATCATAGTCATTGCGTTGTGCCTAAGTGAGATATAAAGGATAGGAAAAGTGTGTTTAAAAACATATTTAATGAATTTTAACCAACGAAACATTTGTAAAAGGTGGTTTGTGACTATAAATTTGTAAACGTAGTGGATATTTTGCTTAGACATAATAATCTTTTAAGGATTTCATTTAACACATAGTACAAGTAATTATGATTACCAATAAGTACCACAGAAGAAGACTATTGCCGGCAATGCTGTTGGCGATGCTGATGTTGTCTTGTTATATGTAGGCAGCAGCTGTAAATCCGAACTCAAAAGAACAAGCAAGTGACTGTGCAGTCGGGAGAATGCAAAAACCGGACGACATGCTGGCTGCGCTTTGTGATAGAGAAGGAAATCAGACAAATGTTGAAGTCTCCGGCACAGGAGGCTTGGATGATCCGGTCGATGATGGAGTAATATGTGTTGACGGGATATATTACGTTCTCGACCCTGGAGCCATGGCAGCAAGGGTAGTTGCCAAAAACGAACTTAATTCTACATACCAAGGACGTATAATCATACCGTCGTCTATAAAAGTGGACGGAAGAGAATATACAGTCAAGTCGATAGGAAGGAGAGCGTTTGCCGCCTGCATGGAATTGGACAAGGTGTTTATACCCAAAACTGTTGAAGTGGTAGAAAAAAGAGCATTCGAATCGGCAGTAATTGACGATATTGAAATAGAAGAAGACTCACAATTGAAAGTGATAGAGGATTATGGGTTTATGTTCTTCTGCAAAAATAGAGGACAGGTAGTCCCGGATCATTTCCGGCTGCCTGAAGGTTTGCAGGAAATCGGAGTGAGGGCATTTTGTGGAGCATTTGCAGATCTTGTGATACCGTCGACAGTGTGGCGTATGGGAGATTTGTCACTTGCAACGAATATCAAGGATTTGTTTTTGAAGTGGAAAAGACCTGTCAATACTCCGTTGAATATCTTGGAGTTGTCGGGTTATAACGATGTGGATTATAAAGGCTCTATGTGTCCGACACCTGTAGAGATACACGTGCCGTCAGGCTCCCTCCCCACCTATAGATTGACAAAGCCGTGGTGTTTTTTCTCATTGGATGAGATGCCGGTTGAAGAGGCAACCATTTATGCCGATATTGCAGGACTGCGGTATCGATTGCGCGGCAACAAAGCCGTTCTGCTACCACCAAACGAGGGACAATATTCAGGAGATATAGTATTGCCTGAAACGGTTAGTTATAATGGGAAAGAATATAAGTTGGTCAGAACTGAAGGCGCGTTTAACAATTCGAAAGTTGTTTCGGTAGCCTTCCCATCCTCTGTAAAATATGTGGTTGATGATTTTAAATATTGCATGGAACTGCAGACAGTGACATTCCCTGAAAATTCGCGATTGAGATTTTTCAGCGCGATGGAGGGGTGTCCGAAATTGACTGAATTCGTTTTTCCGGCATCATTGCAGGTGCTTTACGGAAATTCCATGATGTATCTTGACGGACTCAAGACCATCGATATCCCAGGTTCGGTTTCTTATATTGGAGCGTATACATTTGTAAAAGGGTCGCTGACAGAAGTGACCGCACATTGGATTTGTCCGCCAAAAATGCTGCCGAATGATGTGTTTATAACAAAAAGCAATCCGCGAATCCGTGTGCCGGTTGGAGCCAAGAAGTATTATGAAGCGTCGGATGCATGGAATAAATTTGAGATTGTCGAGGATGAGACAGTGGAGGCTTTTGTGAAAGTGTATACAGAGGGCCGCGAACGAGTGCTTACGCTTCCAGTGGATGAGAGTGCCGACTACTATGAGTTTGAGGCTTTTAAAAATGGAGAAGTAGTTAAGTCGCAGACTCTTTCACTCATAAAGAGTATAAGAACAGCCAGTGCAAATAGAGAGGCAGCAACCAAACGCATAGGTTTTGATGTCTCATCGCTGGATGACGGCAGTTACCGCTATAGAATCCGAGCGGCATCGGATACGGAAGGCTTGATTTCGTTGTTTGAGGGAACGTTTGTTGTCGGTGATGACAGTGGTGTGGAAGATGTCGTTTCCGATGGCGACACAAATTATGATGTCTTTGATATTATGGGCGTCTGCATACGGACGAATATGCAAGAAGCGGAAATCTCTGGTTTGACGCCTGGAATATATATTTTGCGCCCTGTTCGGAACGCTAATCCGTCAAACGTTCGGAAAATCATAGTGGAATAAGGTTAATGCATAGATGAATAAGGTTGCAGTGCACCTCTGCCACACAAGCTGGAAATAGGCGCACTGTCAATGAATTTTCTCTGAAAAATTTGGTTTATAATATAAACCAAATTAAATTTGCACTCGACTCAAGGGCGGACAGGCGAGACCGCTCTTTTTTCAAAGCCAAATGGTTTATTTTATAAACCAAGTATTAACCATCAAATTTTTCATAAAATGGAAGACAGAAAACTCACCGAAAGAGAAAGTCTCGAAGTGATAACTTCGATGATAGCACTTACTAAGCAACGCTATATTGGCGATGGACGCATTTTGCTGCTGTTTGGCTACCTGACAGTTGCCGTTTCTGCATTGATATGGATACTCCTCGTGATTACACAAAATCCTGTGTGGAACTGGCTATGGTTTCTTGTTTGGATTATTGGAGGCTTCGTTGCTCCGATAAAGGCAAAGAAACAACAGATTGAAAAAGGGGTAAAAAGTTATTCCGACACACTCACATCCCGCATTTGGTCTACAGTCGGCTTCAGTGCAATCGCCGCCACAGCCATCTGCCTCGCATTTCTGCTTGTCAAAGGAATTGACGCATGGCCTATGATGTTGGCGTTCGCTCTGATAATCGTTCCCTTCGCCGAGGTTGCCCAGGGAATTGTTTTCAAAGAGACAACGCTTATTGTTGGAGGTGCGATAGGATTGTTTGCAGGCTTATTTACGGAGGCATGCATCGCCGGGGATGTAGAGCTTTATGCATCATGGTATATGCCATTGTTTATAATCGCGTTTGTGGCGATGATGATAATTCCCGGCCATATTCTCAACCATAAGGCACGAAAAGAAAAATGAAAGAACTGAATCCGCTTCTGCACTCGCAACTCCGTCTTGCTGTAATTTCCATACTGATGAATGTTGAAGAGGCAGATTTCGTTTATCTCAAGGAGAAAACCGAATCTACAGCCGGCAATCTCAGCGTTCAGCTTGAAAAGCTGTCTACCGCGGGATATATTTCTATTGAAAAGGGAATGTCGGGCAAGCGTCCCAGGACGACATGCTCAATTACTTACGATGGAAGAAAGGCTTTTGAAGAATATGTCGAGGCGTTGAAAACATACCTTGGCTTATGATGAAAACAGCCAGACCTTACGGATAGGGCATCTTGTGTGCATAAGTGTGCGTTAGACAACAAAGCAGGGACTGCCGAAGAGGCTGTCCCTGCTTTGTTGTTTTGTTTTGAGGATATTTTGATGTTCTTCTGAACCTTATTTCTTGAGACGGTTTCCGTAGCGGCTCATGAACTTGTCTACGCGGCCGGCTGTGTCGACCAATTTCTGCTTACCAGTGAAGAAAGGGTGAGAAGAACTCGTGATTTCGAGTTTTACGAGCGGGTAAGTAACGCCGTCGATTTCGATTGTCTCCTTAGCAGCGACAGTCGAGCGAGTGATGAAAGTTTCGCCGTTCGACATATCTTTGAAAACAACCTCGCGATAGTTTGATGGATGAATGTCTTTTTTCATTTCTATATCTTTTTTATTATTACAAAGTTACGCGCCGCTGGTAAAGGCGACTTCTGTAATGGCGTGCAAATGTACGCATATTTTTCCATACGGCAAACATTTACGGAGTTTTTTTGTCGCAACGTTCGCAATATTAAAGGATAAGCGGATGCGAGAGGTGTCGCATCCGCTTGTCTTAGTCAAGCCGTGTTAGGGCTTATTTTTTTGCGTCGAGTTCGCGAAGGAGCTCGTCGACCGCAGCTTTCAGTTGTGCGTCCAAACCATTGGCAGCGTCCTCAGGAGAGTTCAGCACATAGATGTCGGGCTCCAGTTGCGAGTTCTCAAGGTAATTTCCTTCCGCGGTGCGATATCCGATGACCGGAGTGCCGAAAATCAGCGAAGAGTCCTGCAGACGTTCCCACCAAACGCTTGTCATGGTGCCAGGCACCGGAGCGCCGACAAGTTTGCCGAGACGCATGTGTTTGTATACCCAAGGCGTTCCGTGAGCGTTGGAATAGTTGGCCTCGCCCTGCACCATGATTGAAGGTTTGTTCCATCGGCGGCTCGGCATGTCGCACGCTTCTCTTCCGCGGTACACCTGAGTGAGATATTTTGTTCCGCTGAACAGAATTTCGATATCTTCGTGGAGGCGTCCGCCACCATTGAAACGGGTGTCGATCACGATGCCCTCCTTCTTGTTGTATTTACCAAGCACGTCAGAGTACACTGTACGGAAACTGTTGTCGTCCATTGATTCGATATGTACGTATCCCAAGCGGCCGTTTGACCAGCGGTCCACGTCGGCGGCGCGTTGTTTGATCCATCGGCGGTAGAGCAAAGCACCGCAAGCGCCGTCAGAGATAGGTTTCACCACCTCGTCCCACTGCTTGCCGCCATTGGAAAGCGAAATCAGCACCTTCTCTCCGGTCAGCCCGGCGAGCAGCGCATAGAAGTCGGTGTCGGCAGAAATTTCCTGTCCGTTGATTTTCTCGATAATGCATCCCTTCTTCACCTTTGAAGACGCGTTGTCGAAAGGACCTCCGGCAATCACCTCGTCGATTTTCACGCCCTTTCCTTCATACGAAAGGTCGTAGAACAGACCTAAGTTGGCAGTGGCTTCTCCACGGGCACCGGCACGGTATCTGCCACCCGTGTGCGACACGTTTAGCTCACCGAGCATTTCGCTGAGCAGCTCGGCAAAGTCGGCGTTGTTGTTGATGTGAGGCAGGAACTTGCGGTATGCAGCTGTCATCATCGGCCAGTCCACACCGTGCATGTCAGTGCGGTAGAAATGGCGGGCCTCCTGGCGGCAAACGTGGTCAAACATATATTCGCGTTCCTTTGCCAAATCCATCTTCATCTCAGCCTTGTAGCTGATGCGTTCCATCTTGTCGGAAGCCACGGTGAGTTTCTGCATTATGCGTGAGCCGAGAATGAAAATGCACTTGCCGTCTTTCTGCACGTCGAACTGAGCCGACGACGTGTCGAGTTTCTTCAGGCATTCCGTGCTCTTTTTGCGCAAGTCGAGTTTCCAAAGGTCGTAACCCTCCTCGAAAGCCGACAGGTAGTACAGGCTTTCTCCATCGGCATCGACGATGGCATCGGCAATTTCGGAAGAGTTTGGCGTGATGCGCACAATACGGTCCTCGATGCCGTCAAGTTGCACGTCAATGTCTTTTTTCTCTTCTTTCTTGTCAGCCTTCTTGTCGTCTTTCTTTTTGCCTTTTTTCTTGTCGGTGTCAGCCTTTTCGGCATTTTTCTTCTGCTCCTTTTCCAATTCCTTCTGCAATTCGTAATCCTCCTTGCTAAGTCGGAATTTGTCGTAGGCGTCCTTGTTCATAAACACAAGCATCACGTCGTTGAGCGAACCCCACGAAGCATGGCTGCGCATGCCGTAGCGGTCTGTGAGGAAAAGCACAGCGTTTCCATCGAGCACCCATCTTGGCTGCGAGCTGAAGTATCCGCTGCCAGTCAGGTTTACCGGCTTCTCCGATCCGTCAGCCTTTACGATAGCCACGTCGGAATAAGGGTCGTGTCCGTTGCCGATGATTTCAAGCGAGAACCATTTTCCATCTGGCGACCAGGCATAGTTGAAGCCACCCATAAACCATTCCGAACCGTCGGTCACCTGCCTCACAGCTTTAGTGGCCACGTTGACCACCATAAGCCGGCATTCATCCTCGATGAAAGCCACCTCTTTTCCGTCGGGCGAGAATTTCGGATTCTGGCGGTCGGCGAGAGAGTCGGCGAGCAGCGGCTGCTCGTCGATTAGAGTAGCATTAGGGAAGTTGAGGTCGTCGGAGCGTTTTATGCGAGCCGTGTAAAGCCCCCAATGCCCGTTGCGTTCGCTGGCATATACGAGCGACCGGTTGTCGGCGCCGAAGTCAACGTCGGCCTCGCCCTCCACGGTGTTGGTTATTTGTTTTGTTGTGCCATATTCCACCGATGTCACAAACACATTGCCGCGCACGGTGAAAGCCACCTGCTTGCCATCGGGCGACACGCTTGCCGAAGTAGCGCCGTTTGTGAACGACAGGCTTGACGGCAGGTCAACGTCGTCGCGCACAATGTCGATGTCGACGAGCGCCGGTTTCTCACCGTTTAGCTGAGTGTAGATGGCTCCGTCGTAGGTGTAGCACATCGTGCCGTTGTCGGCAACGCTGAGGAAGCGCACCGGATGAGTGCTGAAGTCGGAAATCTTTGTCAATGCCGCCGGGTTTGCAAGCGGCATTGAGTATACGTTCATCGAGCCTCCATTGCGCTCACTGAGGAAATACACCGTGCTGCCGTCGGCCGACAAAGCCGGGCACAAATCCTCTCCGGCATGAGCCGTCAGGTTGGTGTGTTTGCCGGTTTTGGTGTCGTATGCCCAGATGTCGCGTGTCACAGACGACGTGTGATGTTTGCGCCATACGTCTTCATAACCCTTGCGGTCCTGATATACAAACATGCTGCCGTCTTTGGCAAACGACAGGCATTCGGCAGGAGTAGGGAGAGCCTGCTCCTGGCGTCCGCCAGTGGCTGGCACTTTGTACAGCTCAAGCAACACGTCGGGGAACAGCGCACTTGCCGCAGGTTTCTGATTGTTGGCTGAGAAATAGACATATTTCCCATCGGGTGAGAAAGCCTCGGGCACCTCGCCTCCCGACTTTGTGGTCAGACGCACTGCCGAACCACCGTCGGCATTCATAATAAACACATCGTTGTTGCCGTATCGGTCGCTGGCAAAAGCAATCTGCTTTCCGTCGGGCGACCATACAGGCACCGACTCGTATGAGTCGTGCGATGTTAGCCGCACGGCAGAGCCTCCAGTAGAGGCAACTTTGTAGATGTCGCCCTTGTAGCAGAATGCAATCTGCGATCCGTCGGGCGAGATTTTTACATCGCGCATCCACAACGGAGTGGCGGCAAAGCCCACCGCAGCCGTTGACGCAACGATGATTGTTGCAAAAAGTTTTTTCATTTCTATTATTTTATTGTTTTGTTTGAATTTCCGCTCTTTCCCAGATGCAGTCGGGAATCATTCTCCATACCGCCACGAGCAAGCGGTATCGCCAGTCGATTGTCGCCACGCGTTTTTTGCGGCGCAAGGCGTCGACAATCATCCGTGCGGTCTTTTCCGGGCGCATAAGCATCGGGTAGTTGCCCGACCGCAGCAGGTCGGTGTCGACAAATCCCGGACGGATGTCAGTGAACGTGATGTTGGCGCGAGTCATTGCCGACAGTTGCGCCAAGCATTGTATGTAAGTGTTTTGAAAGCGTTTTGTGGCAGAGTATGCTGGGGCGATGCCCAGCCCTTTAGTCCCGGCAATCGAGCTTACGGCGCCGATGTGTCCGCCACCATGGCTTTTCAGATAGTTGAATGCCGCATCGATCATACGGGTGAATCCCACAACGTTTGTTTCTGCCGTTGCGATTTCTATGCCCGGGTCGAGGTCGCGGTTCTGGTTTCCTATCCCAGAAACGAGCAGGATGGTGTCGACGCCGCCCATGCGCTCCGCCAAATCAACGAGCAGCCCGCCTGCGTTTTCGTCGGTCACGTCGATGCGTTGCCACACAACGTTGCCGCCTTCTTCGGCAAACTTGCGCAGCCTGTCCTCTCTGCGGCCAGCCACCCCTATGTTGACGCCCTCGCTCCGCATTATGCGTGCCACCTCAAGACCGATACCCGAAGTGGCGCCTACGATTATAGCATTTTTCATATTCATAAGCATTTTAAATAGTAAAATTACAACGTTTCCGGCATAGACCAAGACGCGTGATGCGTAATTAACAATCTTTAATCAGAAGACGTGGCGAGGTGATGAAACCATTGGGTAAAAGAGTGTTGGATTAGGTAATTTTAACAAAAAAGCACGCTGTAATTGTTGCGTGAAATAGATTTGAATTAATATATTTGCAATGTACGATAAATCTAACTCTCAATAAATCCGATAATGAAAAATACTTACAAAACCATTTTGCAGGAAATGAGTGAGCGCACGCTGAGGGCTGACACGCTTGAAGGCGACGCGCAATTGTTTGCTCTTCTTCGACAGACGGCATGTGCTTCGGGCGACCTGCCCGCAATGGCTGATGTGGACAACGCCGTGCTTATGGCGGTGGAAAAATGTCGTGCTGAAAGAGGCGACGATGCCGCCTGCCGCTTATGGACGCTTTATGAGTACAGCAATGCCGGAGCCACTCTTGGCTGCGACTTTGCAACGGCGATGAGCAACGGTGATACGAGTTTTGCCGAGGCGATTTATTCGAAGGCTAAGCAACTGAGCGAGCAGCTGGCGGAAAAACGCGAGTTGCGCGATGCTTTCGGTGCATTGTTCCGCCAGTTCTCCGCCGTGTCGTAGGATTTCAGACCTTCAAGCAGGCGGTATGATTTTGACGCCGGTATGTAAGCAATAATATAGTGAATGTTTAATGCTATGAATTGATTTGTATTGCAGCTAACTTTTGTGGTGGCCTGCAACTAATTTTTGTGGTGGCCTGCAACTAATTTTTGTGGTGTTTTGTTTCCTATATTAAAATTCGAAGTGCAAAAAGCAGACGGAATTTTGCTAATGCAGAAATTATTTGTAATATTGCACTTGCTTGTTTGATTTTCGAGTTGCCTTAGATGCAATAGAGCATAGCATTCAACTTGACAAGGCTAAAAAATATGAGTATGTATAAGAGGATATCGATAGTTATAGTATCATTATTAATGGCTATTCTTGGAAAAGCACATAGTGTCTCAGGTGTCGTAATAGACGAACAAACAAAAGAACCGCTTCCTGGTGTATATGTGACTCTGATAAATGATTCAGCAAAAGTACTTATGAGTTCCATGACAAATGGAAATGGCTGGTTCTATCTTAAAGACGTGAACGTTGCCGAAGCTTTTGTCGGTCTTGGTTATATGGGATATGAGACACAAAAAATCATGGTGAACATTGATGGAGGAGATTTGGATTTAGGAGAAATCAAACTGTCACCTAAGATCACAACGCTTGGCGAAGTGGTGGTTGCTGCGGATAAAGTCGTTGAGAAGGCAGACAAGTATGTGCTGATTCCGTCATTGGCGGAATTGAACAGAGCCTCGGAAACGCTGAGTCTTTTGAGTGAAATGAAGGTTAAAATGCCGGGGTTACAGGTAAATGAGGCTCTTAAAAGAGTGTCTGTAGATGGTGGCGGTGTGGTATTTCAAGTGAATGGCAAAGAAGAGTCCTTATCAAAAGTACAGTCACTTAATCAACACGACATTTTAAGGATTGAGTACCGCAACACGCCAGATATCAGATATGCTGACCGTGGAGTGTCAGGAGTTATCAACTTTATAATGAAACCTCGTCAGGAAGGCGGAACAATAATGGTGGAACTTGATGAAGCAGTCACATCGTTACGCTCTATTGCGACAATTGCGGGAACTTATTATTACAAGAAATCGGAATGGTCCATCAACTACGGCAACACTTGGCAAAAAAACACCAAGCAGTATTCTGATGCTCAAGAACAATACATAGGCAGAGAAAACATTATTTATCGCAATCAAATAGGGCAACCTTCTTCCATGAGAGATTTCAGTAACAATGTTTCTTTAGGCTATACATATATGTATGACTTGAATACAATGTTGGCGGCTCGTCTCAGTTTCCGAGCGTATGATGGGAACAACCGAAACTATAATATAATGGAGGAAATTATCGGTGATGCCAAGAGTAGATACGAAAAGTTCAATCCAAACAAGTCTAAATCACACTCTCCGACACTCGACCTATACTTCCGCAAAAATTTCAGCCAAACGCAATCTTTGGAACTAAATGCTATGGGTACGATTTCAAGTGGAGATTATTCAAGAGAAATGCACTATAAATATGACAGCGGAACTGATTTCAACCAAATAAATCTCACGAGTAACGACAGTTGGGCTGCGGCATTAGAAGCTTTGTATTCCTTGAAAATCGGAAAGGTTGACACACGCTATGGCGTCAATTACAGACGGAACCACGCAGAAAACAAGTATTCAGAAAATGGCGCTGAGTTTACTCCCGACCGTCAGACAAGGGATAACCTCTACTTTTATGGTGATCTCGCAGGAAAATGGAACAAGTTGGGATATACTTTTAGCGTTGGCGGAAAATATTTTCATAATACTGGACTGTCTGGCAGTGAACATTACTTGAAGTTCAAAGCGTTAGGAACTCTCAATTTCAAGATAGACAAACATTGGAGTGCCAATTACCTCTATATGTACAGTCCGGATATGCCACCATTGTCGGCGATGAATGATGACGTACATACCATTGACGACATATCGCTACAAATGGGAAATTTATACATAAAGCCAAGCACCTACCAGCGACACCGCTTATACGTAAGGTATAATACCGGAAATTTCTATGCAACGGGATGGGGCAGCTACAGCCGCACAGACAATTCATTAAACTCTGTGTGGTATTACGATGATAACCCTTCAAGCAGGTATTACCAAATGTTTATCAACAAGACGGAAAATGGGAATTACACCGACAATATCAGTACGCAGTTGGATTTAAGTTATCAAAATCTGTTCAACCACCTCACATTGTCGGCATCTGTCGGTTGGGATAAATACAACGTGTCTGACAAGGCGGAGTACAACTCACTGAACAAGGTATGGGCAAGTATCAGCGCAAACGCCTACTTCGGGAATTGGACAGTCTATGCCAACTATACCGTTGCCCCACGTTACAGCCTTGACGGACGCACATTCTGCCGCGACATACGTTTCGATTATTTCGGAGCAAAATACAGGTGGAAAGATTTCTCGTTTGGAGCAAGAATGGTCAACGCATTCACGAAAAGAGGTTTCCAACAGGAAACAGAGACCCCGTCAAAGGTACACCCAATTTCTAAAACATTCTATATAAAAGATTTCGCCAATATGGTAGAGCTGAATATCGTTTACAGAATCAGTTTTGGCAAATCATATCAGCGAGCAAACCGCACTTTACAGAATAAAGGTATCGATACTGGGGTAAATGTTGAATACTAAAGTAATTTATTCGTATCGGCAATGCGGTAAGTCTGCAAAATTTATCATAGATGAAATCGGAGTGCATCCGTCAACCGTTTATCGAGAGCTCAAGCGCAACTGTAACAAGAAAAGCGGATATGCGCAATGAGATGGCGCAGGAACGGGGCGCATGGTAAAGAATGCCACCATCTCGCCAAAAGTCAAGTTCGAATGCCTGCAGCATCTGATTGTTGACCAATGCCCTCCTGAGCAGATCTCCGGAACGATGAAACGCAAGGGCGTGAGCGTCAGCCACACAACTGTCGATAAGTGGGTGGTCGAGGACAAGGCTGTAGGAGGGGCATTGTTCAAACGACTGTGCCACAATGGGCGCAAGAGATCTCCGTATAAAGGAGTCTCCGCCTGCAATATCCCCACCCGGACATCAATCAAAGACCGCCCGGCCGAGGCGGTCGGCAGAAGATTCGGAGACTGGAAAATGAACTTGATTATTGGAAAGAATGGCTGTCAGGCAATTCTCGTTCTCGTGGAATGGTCTACAAGTTATGTTGTTTCGTAATTTCGCACGTGCTTGTTTAATCTTCGTTTGGGATTTTTGCGGTGATGGGCAATAATCTGGCTCGGATTTATTCGGAGGAGGTCAAGTGATCAAAAGATAGGCTGCGGTTCGGAAGCGCAAAATCAAATAAATTTGTTTTGCTCTTCTCTCACTTTGCACTATCTTTGCGCAATAATTAACAATGATATAAAACAAAAGATTTTGATGAAGCGGATTATTGTTGCCGTGTTGTTGCTGACGGCATTTGTCGGGATAGGTAATTCCAAAAATTTCAGTGTTGTAGGAGTGGTTGTCGACTCGTTGGAAAATGAGCCGGTGCCGTATGCCACGCTTCGTGTAGACAAGCGCGGCGGAACAGAACCGACGCTCGGCATAAGCGGAGTCGACGGCGCGTTTGACGAGAAACTGGCTGAGCCGGGAGTTTATAGGCTCAGTAGAAATTTAGTGGGGATAAGCATATAAATTG
>ULSM01034259.1_pt1 | contig 13509 bp, 8 predicted proteins | sample 1956381 | NCBI WGS metagenome assembly ULSM01 (sample SAMEA4835710, study PRJEB28245) | human gut metagenome | biome: gut microbiome; material: fecal sample | place: Denmark | collected 2008 | reverse complement strand
GGGCATCGACGTCGACGTCCCTTCTGCCGACGCTTTGGCTCTCTCTGCCATGAATTGCCGCACGGCGACGGTGAAGTCGTGGGCTTCTCTTGCCAAATTCGAGAGCGGATCGCAGAAATTGCCTGTGGGTGAATATATCTTTTCCGCCAGCTACGGCGACAAGGACCAAGAAGGATTCATTGCCCCGACATTTTTTGCCGAGCAACCAAACTGCGTGAAAGAGGATGAAGAAACCACGGTCGACATAAAATGCGGTGTGGCTCAGACTCTTGTGTCGGTTTCGTTTACCGATGCGGCTAAAAATTTGGCGGACAACATCATGATGCGCGCAAAGACTGCATCCGGAGAATATGTGGACTTCACGACCAGCGAAAAGCGGACAACCTGTCTGCGTCCCGGCAACATGCGCTGCGAGCTTGCCATCGCCGACGCTTCGGGGCGCAAAGTGGCTCTGCAGCCATTCGATGCTTTCGCCGCCGATGCCGCGACACACCATCAATTCCGCTTCAATGCCGACGGCAACATCCTGACATGCGTGTACGATGAACACACGGCATCTACGCCTTACCGGCTGACGGTCGACGACGCTCTGTTCTCCACCCAGTCGCCTACTACCACTGCCGTGGGCTTCGACAACGGCAACAGCTATAGCATGCTTGAATACAACAGTCCGGACAAACGGCTCGGTGTTGACATAGACGTGGCTGGAGGATTGAGAAATCTGTATCTTACAGTCATATCCAACAATATGGATGACAACTACTGGACTGCCGAGACCGACATTGCCGCCACCGACGCCGCCACCCTTGCGTCGCAGGGCATCACTGCCACAGGGCTTGAAAAGGGGGCGACAAACGCATCGCTCGACCTGTCGGCAATCGTGGCCCGAATGCACGCTTCCGAAAGCGGGACTGCCACCGTGCACAAAATCATTCTGCAGGCACGCGACGAGGCTGGACGCGTAGCGCTGTCGCCAATGGTGCTGACAGTGGAGATACGCCCAGTAAAAATCGCATTGATACAGCCCGCCGCAATACGCCCTTCCGCCGACAAAGTCGCGCTGGAGATTGAATGCAGCGGCGACCTGCCTGCCGACAAACTAACTTTTGAAACGAAAGGTCCGTCAAGCCTTGACCAATGGCAAAAAGTGACAGCCGCAAACGTCAAACGCGTGGCTGTGGGCAGATACACCGCCACCCTGCCTCTCGCTCCTGGCATAAGTGCCACTCTCGTGAGAGCCTCTTACAACGACGGCCTGAAATATACGGAGCCTGTCGCCGTGGAGCGCGACGTGCCCGAATATAAAGTGATGTGCAGCCAAGAAAACATCTGGTCGTCGCAAGTCGACCTGATGTTCGAGGGCGACGACCTTAGCGAAGTTGTTCCTTATATCGGCGTCCTTGTGAAACCAAACGGAGGCGGATGGCATCCTGCCGTGACCGAACGCAACGTGGCCGACCGCCGCGTCACGGTAAAAACGCTCACCCCGTCTACTTCCTACGAAATCGCCGTAATCTCAGGCAGCAACGACTCCCATGGGTTCGGAGTGACGACAGAGTCGGCTCTCGAACTGCCCAACGCCGACTTTGAAGACATTGACGAAACCATCAGTATGAAGCACGTGAACTGTGGCGGCAAATATTCCAACCTGTCGAGCTGGATGCCAATCTACAACAAAGCCAACATCATCGTCAGTGAACCGAAGAAGTGGGCAAGCGTAAACAAAAAAACGTGCGCGAAGTTTGCCTCAACCTCAAACACATGGTTCCAAGTGCCTACAACAGAAATCATTCCGTCAACTGGCTCAGGGCAATGGGCCGTGCGGCTGCGCAACGCCGCATGGAGCTGGCACGGAGTTGAACCGGCGCGCGACGCTCGCACCGACCGGCAGTACTACAGCTCCTATGCTCCCGACCTGGCAAACCGCTCTGCCGGCAAACTGTTTCTCGGCAGTTACTCGGTCGACAAATCCGGCTTTGAGACATATAATGAAGGTATAGCCTTCCGTTCCCGTCCAACCGCCGTCAGCGGCATATACACATTCGTGCAGGACTATCACGACACCTCGGAAACAGGGCTTGTGGTCATCTCGCTTGTCAACGACGAGGACGGGAAAGAAGTGGAAATTGGTCGTGGTGTGGGCTATCTGAAACCATCAACGTCGTTCACGCGCTTCAACGTGCCTGTGGTCTACTCAATACGCAACAAGCGCGCAACGCGCCTGAAACTGATGGTGGCATCGTCAAACCACGCATCCTATTCAATCGAAGAGGAGTCGCGCAACATCAAGACTTCCGACTATCTGGAAACTGCAGTGTCGACCGGCGCGGAACTGACCGTCGACCAGTTGTCTCTACTATACGAATAGTCCGCCTTCCGATAGAAATGCATAGACTGGTTGGAATTCAACCTTGCCCTATGCCGACGTTTCTTGAATATGGATGGTCTATTGGCTATAGCTATCGATCCGAGCTACATCAGCAAGTCGGGCAAAAGACTCCGCATATCGGTACTTTTTGGTCAGGTTGTGCAAGTTCCATGAAGCATGGACTTGAAATCATAGGACTGGCTCTTGTCGATGTCTATACCAACAGTTGCATGATGCTGCGCGCCCATCAGACTCCATCTACAGGAGAGTTGAAACTGCGCAACATGACTCTCGTGCAACATTACATAGCGGTCATCAAGCGTTACAAGAAGGAATTCTTGAAGGTCACCGATATTGTTGTTGCTGACGCATTCTTCTCTATCCGTCCGTTTGTGGATGGAATCAAAGAGTACGGGTCCCATCTTGTCAGCCGCTTCAGCTCCGAAGGACGTCCAGATAGCCGAGGTGCTGGTACTTGCCACACACCAAGCCAACGGAAATGTCATTCACAGAGAAGCATAAACTAAATGTAGAGATTACCCCATCACAACATCCAGCACCATCATCAGCACGAAACCTATGGCGAAGCCGATGGTGCTGAGATTGCTGTGCTGGCCGCTTGAGGCTTCAGGGATTAGCTCTTCCACCACTACGTAGAACATGGCTCCTGCTGCAAAGGCGAGCATGTAGGGGAGGGCGGGCATAATGAGTGAGGCAAGCAGCAGAACGGCTATGGCTCCTATAGGCTCTACCACTCCGCTCAGCGATCCTAACACGAAGGACTTCCATCGGCTGTTGCCTGCCGCACGCATTGGCATTGAGATGATAGCGCCTTCGGGAATGTTCTGAATGGCAATGCCCAATGACACAGAAATGGCTCCGGCTAACGAGATATGCGAAGCGCCGTTTTCGGCTCCTGCAAACACCACGCCTACAGCCATTCCTTCGGGTAGATTGTGGATGGTTACGGCAAGTGCAAGCATAGCTGTCTTTGACAGGTGTGAGCGTATGCCCTCAGGCTCGTCGGTTCCGATATGGAGGTGGGGTGTCAGCTCGTCAATAAGCAGCAGGAAACCTATGCCCATAATGAATCCCACAGCTGCCGGCACTACCGACCATGCGCCGCTGTCAGCCTTCATCTCCATAGCGGGAATGAGCAACGACCATACGGACGCTGCTACCATCACTCCAGAGGCAAAGCCCAACAATGTCTTTTGCAATCGCGCAGACATCTCGTCTTTCATCATGAAGACGAAAGCCGAACCAAGCATCGTTCCCAATAGCGGAATCAGAAGTCCAATGATTATTGTTGTTGTCATTCCTGTCATAATCTTTTATCTGTTAGTTACGATGTAAAGATACAATTTCGTTGTGAGTCGGGCAATACCTAAAAGTGATGTCTTCGCAAAAGTGTTTAGTATTCATGCTCTTGCGTCTCCATCCCGAGCAACCATATAAGCAAAATATTTCTAGAAACAAACAATATCTAAGTTATGATAGATGTTCTAAACATCATCTATGTGTTAGACGCAGATCATACCTGAAAGTTTAATACCGTAAGAAAACTATATTCATCGTTATGCAATATCATACTTACATATAGGTATTTTCTGCTAAATACCTATTTTTGAGGATGCTCTGAATTTGGTGGTTTCTCTTATGATTACTATTTTTACACCCGTAAATAAATCGTATTTATGCGCCCCGTGTTGTGTTCATGCGGTTTATATAAAGTTTTATAAAGTTAAAGTATTGTATTATGATTATCGAAAAAGTTCATGCAAGAGAAATCTTGGATTCTCGTGGCAATCCTACAGTAGAGGTTGAGGTTTCATTAAAGTCTGGCGTTGCTGGCCGTGCATCAGTTCCGTCTGGTGCCTCAACAGGTGAGAATGAGGCTTTGGAGCTTCGTGATGGCGACAAGAGCCGCTATTGTGGCAAGGGAGTATTAAAGGCAGTAGAGAATGTGAATAACGTGATTGCACCGGCTTTGGTCGGTTTCTCAGCCTTGGAGCAGCGTGCTGTCGACAATAAGATGTTGGAGCTGGATGGCACTAAGACCAAGTCAAACTTGGGTGCCAATGCTATTCTTGGCGTATCGCTTGCTGTGGCTCATGCAGCAGCCGAGTATCTCCATATCCCGTTGTATCGCTATATCGGTGGCTGCAACACTTACACCCTCCCCGTTCCTATGATGAACATCATCAACGGTGGTGCTCACTCTGATGCGCCCATCGCTTTCCAGGAGTTTATGATTCGTCCTGTGGGTGCTCCTAATGAGAAGGAGGCCATCCGTATGGGTGCAGAGGTGTTCCATGCCTTGGCAAAGCTCCTGAAGAGTCGCGGCCTTTCTACTGCCGTCGGCGACGAGGGCGGTTTCGCTCCTGCGCTTAATGGCATAGAGGATGCGCTTGAGAGCATCTGCCAGGCAATCAAGGATGCCGGCTATGAGCCGGGAAAGGATGTCAAGATAGCCATGGACTGCGCTGCCAGCGAGTTTGCTGTTCAGGAGAACGGTGAGTGGTATTATGATTATCGACAGCTGAAGGACGGTAAGAAAAAGGATCCTAACGGCAAGAAGCTCACGGCTGCAGAGCAGATAAAGTACTTGGAAGAACTGATTACCAAATATCCTATCGATTCCATCGAGGACGGTCTTGACGAGAACGATTGGGACAACTGGGTGAAGCTTACGTCTGCCATCGGTGACCGTTGCCAGTTGGTCGGCGACGACCTCTTTGTTACCAACGTGAAGTTCTTGGAGAAGGGCATCAGAATGGGTGCTGCTAACTCCATACTTATCAAGGTGAACCAGATTGGCTCGCTTACTGAGACTTTGGATGCTATAGAGATGGCTCATCGTCATGGCTACACTACTGTTACATCACACCGTTCTGGTGAAACAGAGGACACCACCATCGCTGATATCGCTGTGGCTACAAACTCTGGTCAAATCAAGACCGGTTCGATGAGCCGCACCGACCGTATGGCTAAGTATAACCAGCTTATCCGTATCGAAGAGCAGTTGGGAAATAACGCGGCTTACGGTTACAGAAAACTGAAATAGACGGGATTAATTATTGTTATTGAATAAATCATAATCGACATTAATGGGTATGAACAACCGTGATGGTTGGCCATGCCCATATTTTTATTTCCTTTTTTTTAACAATACTCTGTTAATTCTAATGTAATCGTTTGAAAACAAGAGAGTTAATTAACATAATATAACTAATAAAATTTGATTAAGTGACTGATTATCAGCAATTTTATAAACCAAGCCACGATATAACTTATCTGGGAATATATTTAGCACAGCTGAGCGTTGGAATACAATAACACTTCAGTACAATTATAAGAACTGGTATTTCTCTGCGACGGGAGTAAACTTGTTTACAGAACGAGGAAGTACAATTGAAAAAATTACCATTTCAGAAGTTCATCCCGAAAAATACATTCAGAATATCAGAAATAACTCAAATATGGTATTGCTGGGAGCAACCTACAGATTTGACTTTGGCAAGAGACAGAAGAAGGTGAATCGCACATTGAATAATGACGGAGTGGAAAGAGGGGTAGATATCAACTATTAAATTTTTATTTTGGGAAAGATTAAACTTTGTTGGCAAATGGAAAGCACAGACTGTGGTCCAGCATGTCTGCAAATGGTCTGTGCATTTTATGGAAAATTCTCCATTTTCAATTAGTTTTGTGCCATTTCTCGACGGTTGTTTCCTCTTGATAATAGCACTCGTCAAAATATTCAAGCCATGAATCGAGCGTGGACTCTGTTATCTGACCTGAAATAATGTGGTCAATGATATATTTCCATGCATCAAGATAATAGTCGAGTTCGTCGCAACTGCCTCCGCAACTATAATTGACATATCATCGCAAAAATCTTTCTTTTCTGCCAGGTCATTGATAAAATCTTCGCCAAGCGGCTCATTGCATGAGTCGGAAAACACTTCTTCGATTGGATATTCGCCATAAAGAATTGCCTCCGCCGCCGTCAACGGCAAGGGCTCCTCCGCCTCGTCAATAGGGCAATTTTCACAACCGTCCTCCACGGTAAACCGAAACGTGTAATCGCCAGCTTCTATTCCCTTAATTTCTGCCCGAACCTCTGCCACCGCATCCTCATCTTCCACATCAAGAGCCTCCAGTTTCTCGGCAATGTCGCTCAGCTCTTCTGGAACGACATAATTGACCGACGTCACAAAGCCGTCAGGAAACGCCGCTTCATATGCCAATTTGGAAGTTGTCATTCATTTTCAACGGCAAATTTAAAACCCTTCAGTACAGCCTATATGCAGAGAAGGCGCATTCTTCAACAGAATGCGCCTTCTTTTTATTTATAAGTATATTTTCTTACTTGCCTTGCAGGGCGGCGATGCTTTCCTTGAGGGTTGCAATCTTCGCTTCAGCGTCGGCTTGCTTTTTACGTTCCATCTCAATAACCTTGGCAGGAGCGTTGTTTACGAATTTCTCGTTGCTGAGTTTCTTCAACACACTTTGGAGGAATCCTTCCTGATACTTAAGGTCAGCCTCAAGCTTCTTCAGTTCTTCCTCAACGTTGATGTTGTTGCCAAGAGGCACGGCATATTCCGTTGTGCCTACCATAAACGCCGCTGCAGTGGCATCTTTTTCCGACACATTTGCGACTGCCGACAGATTTGCAAGCTTCTTGATGATTGATTCTACCGGCACATTGCCCTCACCCATCACCTGCAACTCAAGTTCTTCCTTGTTGGGAATGTTTTTCTGCAAGCGCACGGTGCGGATACCGGCGATGATGTCCTTTGCAACGTCCATATCAGCGATCGTCTGCTCGCTGAACGCGCCAGCCTTAGGCAGCAATGCTGTCATTACGCTCTCGCCGTCTTTGCGTTCGGCGATGTGTTGCCAAAGTTCTTCGGTGATAAACGGCATAAACGGGTGCAGCAGACGGAGCAACGCATCGAAAAATCCGAGAGTCGCCTCATAAGTGGCACGGTCGACAGGCTTTCCATAGGCTGGCTTCACCATTTCAAGATACCACGAAGAGAATTCATCCCAGAACAGTTTGTAGACAGCCATCAACGCCTCCGACAAGCGGAACTTGCCAAACAAGTCGTCGACCTCGGCAAGCGTTTTGTTGAGCACTGCCTCAAACCATTTCACAGCAGTTTTGGCATACTCCGGCTGCTCGATGTCGGCAACCTCCCATCCTTTCACAAGGCGGAAAGCATTCCAAATCTTGTTGTTGAAGTTGCGTCCCTGCTCACAAAGAGAGTCATCATAAAGGATGTCGTTTCCGGCAGGCGCTGCAAGCATCAAGCCCATACGCACTCCGTCGGCGCCGAACTTCTCGATAAGCATCAACGGGTCAGGCGAGTTGCCAAGCGATTTCGACATCTTACGTCCCAACTTGTCGCGCACGATACCTGTGAAATACACATTGCGGAACGGCATATCGTTCTTGTATTCGTAGCCAGCCATAATCATACGTGCCACCCAGAAGAAGATGATATCCGGACCGGTAACGAGGTCGGCTGTTGGATAATAGTATTTTATTTCCTCATTGTCAGGGTCAAGGATTCCGTTGAACAAAGAAATCGGCCACAACCAAGACGAGAACCAAGTGTCGAGCACGTCCTCATCCTGACGCAGGTCTTCAATCTTAAGCTCTTTGTTGCCTGTCTTTTCCTGAGCAAGGCGCAAAGCCTCCTCGACTGTCTCGGCAACCACATATCCGCCCTCCGGCAAGAAATATGCCGGGATGCGGTGTCCCCACCACAATTGGCGGGAGATACACCAATCCTTGATATTGGTCATCCAATGACGGTAAACGTTCTTGAACTTTGATGGATGGAACTTGATGTCATCCTGCATCACAGCATCGAGAGCCGGCTTTGCAAGCGCGTCCATCTTAAGGAACCACTGCATCGACAGTTTCGGCTCGATCACAGAGTTTGTGCGTTCTGAGTGGCCCACCTTATTGGTGTAAGCCTCAACCTTCTCGAGCAGCCCTGCCTCGGCGAGATCTTTCTCAATCTGCTCGCGCACCGCAAAGCGGTCCATACCCACATAAAGTCCGGCAGCCTCGCTGATTGTTCCGTTGTCGTTGAAGATGTCGATGCTCTTCAAGTTGTGTTTCTCGCCGAGCATATAGTCGTTGACATCGTGAGCAGGAGTCACTTTCAAGCAACCCGTACCGAACTCAACATCGACATAGTCATCCTCAATCACAGGGATTTCACGGCCAACGAGAGGCACAATCACACGTTTGCCCTTCAGATGGGCGTTTTTCGGGTCGTTGGGATTGATACACATCGCCGTGTCGCCCATAATCGTTTCCGGACGTGTTGTGGCAACAATTGCATAGCCGTCCTCACCCACGATTTTATAACGCAGGTAGTAGAGCTTGCCATGCTCTTCCTTGTAGACCACCTCCTCGTCGCTGAGAGCAGTCTGCGCCGCAGGATCCCAATTGACCATACGCACGCCACGGTAAATCAAGCCTTTGTTGAAAAGGTCGACAAACACGTGGAGCACACTCTTCGAGCGCACCTCGTCCATCGTAAACGCCGTGCGGCTCCAGTCGCACGAAGCGCCAAGTTTCTTCAGCTGCTCAAGGATGATGCCGCCATGCTCCTCTTTCCATTCCCACGCATGTTTAAGAAACTCATCGCGTGTAAGGTCGGTCTTCTTTATACCTTTCGAAGCAAGACGCGCCACCACCTTCGCCTCCGTTGCAATCGACGCATGGTCGGTTCCCGGCACCCAGAGAGCGTTCTTGCCCTCCATCCGCGCGCGGCGGATAAGGATGTCTTGGATTGTATTGTTGAGCATGTGTCCCATATGGAGCACACCAGTGACATTTGGCGGCGGGATAACGATTGTATACGGCTCCCGGCTGTCGGGAGTCGACTTAAACAAGTCGTGTTTCAGCCAATATTCGTACCATTTTCCCTCTACTTCCTCAGGGCTGTACTTCGACGCTAATTCGTTCATATTGTCAATAATTTTCAATTTCTATATAAGATGTGCAAAGTTACTCATCTTCGCCGAGAATTTCGATAAAGATTGTTATTATTTCGATTTTTTTGTCCGGTTTTGTCATCCCATGACTAACTTTGTATGAACAAAACATATTTATGATGAAAAAAGTAGCAAAGATTTTTGTTTGCGGCTTGGCAATGACAGCAGTTTGCATGGCATCTGCCGAAGCCCAGGATTTAAAAGATTTATTAAACGGTCTTGGAGATGTGGTAAAAGAGACCGTGGCACAAAACAAAACAGTGACCGTAGCCGAGCTCAAAGGCACATGGAAGACAACCGGGCCGGCATTGGTGCTGAAATCAGGCAACATTGCCCAGCAGGCTGGCGGTTCGGCTATGACCACTGCAGCCGAAGCCAAACTCAAGCCCTACTACAAAAAGTTGGGACTGCTCAACACTTCCTGTGTTTTCGACTCCGAAGGAAATTTCACGCTCACTGTGAAGAAGGCACCCATCAAGGGCAAACTCACAGCCAACAGCAACGGCACGTTTAAAATGCAACTGCTCTCTACCATCGCCGGACTCACCAACGACGAGCACTCTATGACGGTCTACGTTCAGAAAGTGGGCAACGAGATGTCGATTTCCATGGATGTTAAGAAACTGATGACGATTGTGCAGGCGGTGGCAAAGAAAGGCGACCTGAAGACAATCAACACCGTGACGTCGATGCTGTCGAACTACGACCACATCTGCATCGGCTTCCGCATGAAAAAATAGCTCCCACACAAGCTTATATGAAAAGAGTTTCCCCAACGGAGACTCTTTTTTCTTTTTTTTGCCTATCTTCGCACATACAAACTGACGGATATGAAAAAACTGATACTGCTCATCGTGCTTGCCGCCGCTTACGGAGGTTATAAAATATGGATTTCCGACGGCGAGGTGCTGAACGACTACATTGGCGAAGAGAATGTGATGAAGGCCAAAGAGCACCTGTCGGCACTAACCGACAAGCCAGCGACTGCCGACACTGCCACAATTGCAGCCAACTGGTTTGCGACCGGACCTGCGGTCTACCTAAAGTCGGGCAATGCCGTGGGCAACCTCAGCGGGGAAGCCGTGGCCGCCATCGCCGAAAACCGACTGACACCCTACTATGAGCAACTGCAGCTCGATGACACTCATATTGAGTTTTCCGACGAAAACACCTTTGTCATCTTCGTGCGCGACGTGCCCGTGGAAGGACGCCTTGACAGGATTTCAGACAACAGTTACAACCTTTCGCTCCACTCATCGCAGGTACGCCTTCCGGCTGCCTACAGCAACCAGAAGGCTTATCTGCAGAAAGACGGCAACCGCATGACGCTCACCGTCGACGTCAAACAACTTATCGGATTGGTATCGGCGGTTGCCGACAACGCCGACAACGCCACGTTTAAAATGGCTATGCGGCTGACACGACAATACGACAACGTGTGCTTAGGATTCCACTTCAAGCGCGCCGAGCATCCCGGCAAATGAGCTGCAGCGCCTGCCGCCGACGCTGATGTCGGTGGCCGACACAACAGACACCTCCACCTTGCCGTCGTCACCCACAGCATAACCGCTGCGGAGCAACGCATTTGTTGCCCAATGACTCAACGACGGGTCGCTGCAACGCAATGCCACCGACCTATGTCCGGCAGGCAGCACAGCGGCAAACTCTCCTGTCAGCATATCGAAGGTCACCGAGCGCGACAGAAACAGTTCATCCAACCGTCCCGAAAGCACCAAATCCTCCGTCGGCCCGTCAACGATTACGCCCCCAGGCAAAAGCAGCCACAAGCGGTCGCTGAGCGACAACGACAACGAGACGTCGTGCGACGACAGCAGTATGGCCTTGCCTTCGTTGTAAGCCAAACGGTGAAGCAGCTGCAACACGTCGACACGGCTCGCCACATCGAGAAACGAGGTAGGCTCATCGAGCAGGATTACGGGTGTCTGCTGCGCCACAGCGCGCGCAATCATCGCTTTCTGGCGCTCGCCGTCGGAAAGTTCGGCGACAAATTTTTCAGCCTTATGGCTTATTCCCACCGCCTCCATCGCCTCTGCCACAATCTCACGGTCGCTGCTGTCAAGACGCCCGAGAAATCCCGTGTGAGGCTGACGCCCGAGTCCCACAAGTTCCTCAACAGTCAATCCGCCGGCTTGAGTGCGGTCGGTCGACACGACGCTCACCATCTTGGCCAACTCCTTGCGGCTCATTGATTTCAACGATTTTCCATCGACAAACACCTCTCCCAGCAGCGGCATCTGCGTCCCGGCAATGGTGCGCAGCAAGGTTGACTTGCCGGCACCGTTTGCGCCAAGCAGACTCACAAGCTGTCCGCCGCAAAGCGACAGGCATGCGTCAGCCACCACAACATTTGTCTTCTTGTCCACAACATATCCGGCAGACACATTTTTAATTTCGAGCAAGCGTTTCATCTCTGTCAGTTGAAATAGAATATCTTACGGCGGTTGATTATCACGTAAAGTATCACCGGCACACCGACAATCGGCGTGATTGCATTTATAGGAATCATACCATTGTCCATCGGCAACACACTCACCAGCGTGCACGCCATCGCCACAACCGCGCCGGCAAGGATAGCCACTGGAATCAACCGGTAGTGGTCGGACGTGCGGAGCAGCAGACGCGACACGTGGGGCACCACAAGTCCGATAAATCCTATAGGACCGCAGAATGCCGTGACAACGGCTGTAAGCAGTCCGGTGACCACAAGCAGCACATTGCGCGTGGAGCGAAGGTTGACGCCAAGGTTTTCAGCATAACGCCTGCCCAGCAGCAATGCGTTGAGCGGCTTTATCAGCAGCAACGAGGCGGCAAGCCCCACAACCACAACAGCGGCAAAAACCGGCAATTGGCGGAGCGTGACTCCGGAGAAATTGCCAAGTCCCCATATCACAAACGAATGCACACCCTCTTCTGTGGCAAAGAAATTAAGCAACGAGATTGCCGACGAGGCGATATAACCTATCAAGATACCAACAATCAGCAACATCGTGCTGCTCTTCACAACGTTCGACATCACGAGCAGCAAAGCCATCACAACCATCGCTCCCACAAATGCGCCGGTAAGCGTGGCTACATATCCGCCAGCGGCTACACCAAGAACAGTGGCAAACGAGCTGCCGAACGCAAGCATAGCGCATCCGGCACCCAGACTTGCCCCAGTGGAGATGCCAAGAATCGAGGGGTCGGCGAGCGTGTTGCCAAACAGGGTCTGCAACAGCAGTCCTGACACGGCGAGCGCACCTCCGGCAAGCGCAGCCGTGACGACAAGCGGCAGCCGACTTTCGAATATTATAAAATTCCACGGCTCATAGTCTGACGGACGACCGGTCAGAATGCGCCACACCTCAACAGCCGGCACATCGACTGTGCCCACAAGCAGAAGCGACAAAGCGAGAGCGACTATCGCAAAAACGAGCAAAGCCGTCACTATACGGAAACGTGCCATCTATCAATCCCCCATCGGTTTATAATATTGCAACGAGTAGTCAGGCAACAAGTCGGGATGAAACAGTTTCACGTATTCGCGAAGCAGACGCTCGGGGTGGAACGGTGTTTCCTCAAAAATCCCGCTTGTGGCGGAATCGACATAATAGACTCCATGATTGGAAAACGCGCTGAAACGGTCGTTGTGCGGATAAAGCGCAAGCATTGACTTGCGGTCAAGCGTCTGTCCGTAGACGGTGACAAGCCAGAAGTCGGCTTTCTGAGCCTTGTCAAGCACCTGCGGAAAGTCGAGCGACAACGATCCAGTCGACTGGTCGGCAGCCCATGGATATGCTGCGCCGGCATCGGCATAAAGCGAAGCCTTGTAGCTTTTGCCTCCTGGCACATACCATACCCCGTTGATGGCATATTCTGAAATCACCATGGGATGCTTGTCGGCTTTCTGAGCAACAGCCTTCACCTCGGCATAATCCTTAGCCACCTGAGCATAGACCTTCGCTGCCTGGTCGCTCTTGCCGAAAAGCAGTCCGATAAACTCAATCCAGCGTGCGCGGTTAAGGGGCGTGGACTCCATATAGTCTGCCATCTCAACAATAGGTATTCCCATATTGCCTATCGCTCCATAACCGCTGTTCTGCATCGGCGACAGGAAT
>ULSM01032514.1_pt1 | contig 13571 bp, 7 predicted proteins | sample 1956381 | NCBI WGS metagenome assembly ULSM01 (sample SAMEA4835710, study PRJEB28245) | human gut metagenome | biome: gut microbiome; material: fecal sample | place: Denmark | collected 2008 | reverse complement strand
AACGGCGGTGGTGGCGGTAAGCTGGCATCAAGACTCGACGTACCAGAGTCATACAATGGCAAGCTTGAGGGCATCAATGCAGATACAGGTCTCACAGATGTATCCATAAATGCCACAGAGATAGAGGTGCCTGACACAGATAAGATGTCAGTGCTTTACTATGAGCTTAACAATGTAGACAATGACTACAAGAAGCGTGTGTGCGAGAATATATTTGACGTGAGCGCAGGTGTATATGTATATAACTGGGATAAGCCGTACAAGGAGGATATACAGAGAGAGATAGATTCACTTCAGTCCATGATGGATCAGGCTACATCGGATGATGATAAGAGCTATTATGAGGATTACATGAAGTCACTTAAGGATCAACTCAAGACAGCGTCTGATACGAGAGAGGGAGCCGGAGACTACAGTGGAGACACATTCATCGGATCTGTAGGGGACAACGAGTTCATGGTAACATTCTATGGAAGTGGCGATGACATGTCCACAGGCGGCGGATTCTCACTGGATTACTATCCATCGGATCAGCTTATACAGTACAGACCTAAGGATGGCGCAACAAGTGTATACTGCTACAGCAGTGAATATTCTGACGAGGAGGCTTCCGCAAACACAGCTTCCATCAGTGCGGCAGATGCTGAGCAGAAGGGAACAGATTTCCTTGCATCATGTGGAATCTCAGATGTCATAGAAACAAGTAATTTTGATCTGCTGTGGGATTACAGCGATGCATCAAACAGCACAGTTGCCGCAGAGAAGAATGGTTACATGGTAACATATAAGCGTTCTGTGGACGGCGTGGCTCCATATACACCTAATGTATACGGCCTTGACACACTCGCAACAAGTGATGAAACGTGGTATGACACCATGGATGAGACATTCCAGCTCGGCATTGATGACAATGGACTTATCTCAGCATATTGCCTTGATTCCTTCAGAGCAACAGGAGACAAGAAGGACAATGTTGATCTTATAAGCTGGGATGATGCACTCAAGAAGCTTCCGGAGGCTGTAAATAAGTATTACACAGACAACAAGACACAGTACAGCACCATTGAGTTCAACGATGTAAGACTTACATACTACAAGCTCAAGGATGGAGATAAGTACACATACAGCCCTGTATGGGTATTTGCACAGTGCGACAAGATGGAGGATGGAAGCCTCGATAAGGATTATCCAATACAGCTCATCATGTTAGATGCTACCACAGGAGATATGATAGATCTTAAGGATGTCCTGAACCAGCAGACATATGATTCATCTGTAGTTGATTCTGTTATTGACAGTGATTCAGATTTTGATATAAGTGACGACAGCCTCATTGATGAGACTGATATAACTGATACTGACGATGCAGACAGCAGTGATGAGTCAAGCGCAGATGCGATTGATATCGGAGATGCTGATATCGACATGGGCGATCAGGATACAACAGAGTAAATAAAACTCATACATATAGGTTAAAGGAGAAAAAACCTCATAGACTGATAAAGTGGTATAAATATTGGTCTATGAGGATTTTTTATTGTTGACACATACCCCTAGGGGGTATATAATCCGTGGATGAAAAGAGAATTTAACAGCCGTAATGTGCAGATAATAAACAGATGGCATATATGCAGCGTCGTTTGAAATGTGAACAGAAATGGCTGATGTACAAGGGATGTGTCAAGTTTTCTATGAAAACTTGACATGTAGCTCCAGCCATTTGCCGAAGGCAAATTTTGCATGGCTGGAGTTCAATAAGGATGGAGGAAAGATATATGGAAGAACAGAAGAAATGCTGCTGTCATCATGGCGGAGAGATAAGCGACGTGGAAGCCAGGGTGAGGACAAGGACAGACGAGGAGTATAAGAAGCTTCTCAACAGACTGAACAGGATAGAGGGGCAGATAAGAGGCGTGAAGAGTATGCTGGAAAATGATGCATATTGCACAGACATCGTGCTCCAAGTGTCGGCGATCAATGCGGCACTCAACAGCTTCAACAGACAGCTCCTTGCCGAACATATCAGGACCTGTGTTGCAGACGATATAAGAAATGGCAAGGATGATACTATAGAGGATCTGGTAAATACGGTTACCAGACTTATGAAATAGATATGTCAGTTATTGGCAAGTGCGGTTACGAACTGACTGATGCTTGATAAAGGAAGGTGAAATATATGGACAAGTACAATGTGACAGGAATGACATGCAGTGCATGCAGTGCAAGAGTCGAGAAGGCCGTATCCAATGTTGAGGGAGTTACCTCGTGTCAGGTGAATCTCCTGACCAACTCCATGATGGTGGATGGAACAGCCGACAGCGGAACTATAGTGGCTGCAGTTGAGAAGGCAGGATACGGTGCGAGTCTGGCGGGTGGAAGATCCGCTGGTGGAAATACTTCACATTCAGGTGGGAAGAGCAGCGGTTCCGGTGAGAGTGAGGCGGACAAAGAATTTGGAAAAATGAAGAAGAGACTGGTGGCATCAGTTATAATTCTTATTCCCCTCATGTATATATCAATGGGACATATGATGTGGAACTGGCCGCTGCCAAGCTTCTTTGACGGCAATCATGTGGCGATGGGACTCACGCAGATGCTGCTAACCATAATCGTGATGGTGATAAATCAGAGATTCTTTGTGAGTGGATTTAAGGGCGCTATACACGGTTCACCTAATATGGATACGCTGGTGGCCATGGGCTCAGGTGCCTCATTCATATACAGCGTGTACGTGCTCTATGCCATGACAGCGGCGCAGACAGCAGGTGACGGTGAGCGTGTCATGACGCTCATGCATGATTTTTATTTTGAATCTGCGGCCATGATACTGGCGCTTATAACAGTCGGCAAGACGCTTGAAGCATATTCAAAGGGAAGAACCACGGACGCACTCAAAGGTCTGATGGATCTTGCCCCGAAGACAGCCGTTCTCATCAGGGATGGTGAGGAGGTCACCGTGGATATAGACGAAGTTGCGGTTGGAGATATATTTGCCGTTAGACCGGGTGAGAGCGTTCCTGTGGACGGAGTAGTCCTTGAGGGGGATTCCGCCGTGGACGAGTCAGCTCTCTCGGGTGAGAGCATACCTGTGGACAAAACTGCAGGAAGCCGTGTGTCTGCGGCGACGATCAACCAGTCGGGTTATCTGAAATGCCGTGCTACACAGGTAGGTGCGGATACCACACTGTCCAAGATAATAGATATGGTAAGTGATGCGGCGGCTACCAAAGCTCCAATAGCAAAGCTTGCTGATAAGGTTTCGGGAGTGTTTGTACCTGTTGTCATACTGATAGCATTTATCACGATGATAGTGTGGATAATAGTGGGCAAGGATGCCGGTTATGTGTTGGCGAGAGGAATATCAGTGCTTGTTATAAGCTGCCCATGTGCCCTTGGGCTTGCCACACCTGTTGCGATCATGGTGGGAAATGGAATAGGTGCCAAGCACGGAATACTGTTCAAGACTGCGACTGCTCTTGAGGAGACAGGAAAGAGCAGCATAGTGGTCATGGACAAGACCGGAACGATCACAAAGGGAGAGCCTGTAGTGACGGATATACTGGCAGCCGAGAATGTCAGTGGTGACGAGCTGATGCAGAAGGCTGCGGCTCTGGAGAAGCTGTCAGAGCATCCTCTGGCAAGAGCTGTGGTTGGATACTACAGTGAGAATTACCAGACAGGTGATGCACAGAAGGATAAAAATTATGAGGTATCCGATTTCAAGGCTGTTGCGGGCAACGGTCTGATGGGAAGTTTGAACGGCAGAAAGATCATCGGCGGAAATATGGATTATATAAAGGGATATGCAGATGTACCTGAGACGATGAAGGACAGTGCGGAGAAGGTATCACAGCAGGGAAAGACACCTATGTTCTTTGCCGAGGAGGCTGACGGAGATTACAGAGTCCTCGGAATAATAGGCGTGGCGGATACTGTGAAGGAGGACAGCGCTGAGGCCATATGCCAGCTTCAGTCGATGGGACTTTCAGTAGTTATGTTAACCGGTGATAATGAGAGAACCGCCAAAGCCATAGGAGAGCAGGTCGGCGTAGACAGAGTAATAGCGGGCGTGCGTCCGGACGGCAAGGAGAGCGTTGTGCGAGATCTCATGCAGAAGGGGCATGTGATCATGGTTGGTGATGGAATAAATGATGCCCCTGCACTCACAAGGGCAAATATAGGAATAGCCATAGGTGCAGGCACGGATATAGCCATAGATGCTGCGGATGTTGTTCTCATGAAGAGTGAGCTCACAGATGTTCCGGCGGCCATAAGACTCAGCAGGGCAACAGTTAAGAACATAAAAGAGAATCTTTTCTGGGCATTTATATATAATATAATTGGAATACCACTTGCCGCCGGCGTGTGGATCCCGATATTTGGCTGGACGCTCAATCCTATGTTCGGAGCGTTTGCCATGAGCCTGTCAAGTTTTTGTGTTGTTACAAATGCGTTGAGGTTGAATTTGACAGACATTTATGATAAAAATAAAAGATATAGAATCAAGGAGGACAAAGTTATGACAAAGACAATGAAGATCGAAGGTATGATGTGTGGACATTGTGAAGCCAGAGTCAAGAAGAGTCTTGAGGCCCTTGACCAGGTGCAGGAGGCTGTAGTCAGCCATGAGACAGGAACAGCGGTTGTCACTCTCAAGGCAGACGTTGATGACAGCGTGCTCAAGAAGACAGTAGAGGATCAGGATTATAAGGTGACATCAATTCAGTAAAGGCAGGAAATATATGAAGAAGATACTGAACAGATTGCTAAGCAGAATGGTAATAACGTGCTTTCTTGTGGTCGTCCAGTTGGCGATCATGATACTGGGGGTTGTTTTTCTTCAGGACAGATATATCTATATATCGGGTGCTCTCAAGCTGCTCAGCGTAATAGTTGTAATGTATCTTATAACAAAGGATACTAACCCTATGGTAAAGATGGCATGGATGGTGCCGATACTCATATTCCCGGTGCTGGGAGGTCTCATGTATGTGCTCTATGGACATGTGCTGATACCTAAAAAACTCAGAAAGAATTTTCTGCGGGTTCTCCAGCAGGAGGTATATGAGAACGTCAAGGGGGACAACTGGGTCCCAGCGGAGAATTTAAAGTCGGAGCCTACATACAGGATATGTAATTATATGGAGAATGTGGCTGAGGCGCCTCTGTACAAGCATACCAGTGTAAAGTATTATGCCATAGGCGATGATGTGATGGATGATCTCATCAGAGACCTGGAGAGTGCGGAGAAGTATATATTCATGGAATATTTCATCGTGGACAAGGGTTATATGTGGGATACCATACTTGAGATATTGAAGCGCAAGGCTGCGGAGGGACTTGATGTCAGGTTCATGTATGATGACATCGGATCTGTGTTCAATGTGCCGAAGTATTACTGGAAGGAACTTGAATCCTACGGTATCAAATGTATGGCGTTCAATCAGGTGGTTCCATTCTTTGCCACTATCTTCAATAACAGGGATCACAGGAAGATCACTGTTATTGATGGCAAGATAGCTCACACCGGCGGTTACAACATGGCTGACGAGTATATCAACAAGATAGAGAAGTACGGCAAATGGAAGGACAGTGGAGTGAGACTTGAGGGCGAGGGCGCCTGGAGCTTCACTGTTATGTTCCTTCAGATGTGGAACAGCTTCAGATATTCAGAGGGAAGCTACAACAACTATAGACCGGCGGAAATCGACTATAGTGGCGTAAGTGACGGATATGTTCAGCCGTACAAGTCCAGTCCTCTGAGCGGAGAGAATGTGGGTGAGAATCTGTACATGCAGATGATAAATGATGCACAGGAGTACATTTATATATTTACCCCATATCTTATCGTGTGTAACGAGCTCATGATGGCACTGAAGCTGGCAGCCAAGAGGGGCGTGGATGTGCGTATTGTTACGCCGGCCATCCCGGACAAGAAATATATATACAAGATGACCCAGTTTAGCTACAAGGAGCTGCTTCTGGCGGGTGTGAAGATATATCAGTACACGCCTGGATTTATACATTCAAAGACTTTGCTCATGGATGGCAAGCTTGCATCTGTGGGATCCATCAATCTGGATAACAGGAGCTTCTATCACCACTTTGAGTGTGGAACTCTTCTGTATGACTGCAAGGCCATAGAAGATGTGAAGAAGGATATGATGGATACATTTGCCGAGTCGGAGGAGATAGATATTCCGTGGTGCAGAAATAACATAAGCAGGGTGAATATACTTGGTGCGATACTCAGATTATTGTCACCGCTTTTATAAAAGGAGTATAGCCGTATGGGCAGAAAAGACAACATTGCAGGAGACGGCAGGCGGGAACTTCAGAACGGAATAACCACATTATTTCTTATATATATGGGGGCTGCATATCCCCTGATAATGCATGACAAATATTTTGATATAACAGTAACCAAGTACAGGGCGTTCTATATTGCGCTGTGCATATATGCGGTGCTCATGGTGCTGGCGGTGCTGGTGGATGTGCTGGGACGGAATGTCAGCACAGGGCATGGGTCGCAGAGCTTAGGCGGGAATGAGGATGCTTCAGCAGGGGCGGCACATGGCAGCAGGTTTATCGGACGCCTGAGACATTTTATGGATATGCATAATATCATGACCATGGATATATTCATGGCAGGATTTGTTCTGGCAAATGTCCTGGCATTCTTTATGTCAGGGAATAAGGTAGCAGCATATACAGGCGAGGAGGGCAGAAGGTGCGGACTTCAGTTCGTGCTGCTGGCCTTTTTCCTGTATGTGTGTATGGCGAGATATTGCAGGATAAGGCGGTATGTGGTGGTCATATTCATGCTTGCGGGCTCATTTGTGGGAATTGTCGGCATATGCCAGTTCATGGGATATGATTTCCTTGGACTCAGGGAAGGGCTGATGCAGAGCATAAGAAATGTATACATATCCACATTTGGCAATATCGACATATTTGCAAGCTTCCTGTGCGTGCTGGTTCCGGTGGCAGCCGGGGCGTATATCAGCTCGGAGGGAAAAGAGAGCATAGTGATACGGATAACAGCAGTCATCGCTGTGCTCACAGGAACAGGAGCGGTGATCATATCCAATGCAAACCTTGCATATGCAGGCGTGGGTGGTGCTATGATTGTGGCATGGATATGGGCGTCATACCGCGGAAGAATAAGAGAATTTGCAGATGTATGCCTGGTTATGGCGTGCGGAGTCCTGGCGATCAGCATTATGCTGGGAAGAACGGATAACGGATATTCAGAACTTGACGGACTGAGCTGCTTTGTGAGTGACAGCCGGATGGTGTGGATAGTTTCCGTGGTCGTTCTCGTTGTATGGGCGGCCATAAGGCTGGCTTCAAAGTGGACTGTGAAGTTCCGCGGAAAGGCAGCTCTTGCTGTATCGGTTGGCGTATCACTTGCAGGCATCGTGGCTGTTGTTATATATGCGGCGCACAACCACATGTGTATATTTTCATTTGAAGATTCCTGGGGAAACTACAGGGGTTTTGTGTGGAGGAGACTCATGGAGGCGTATAGTGATTTCAGTGTTCCACAGAAGCTGTTCGGTTATGGAAATGAATCGGTGAAGTCGATCATGACTGATAGATACTACGACGATATGATGAATGCGGTGGGTGTTATATATGATAATGCTCACAATGAGTATCTGCAGTATCTGATAACCACAGGAATATTCGGTGCAGTGAGTTACGTAGGACTGCTGGTTACCACAGGTGGTGCTCTTGTGAGAACTGCGGTATCAGGAGCTGTGATGAATGAGAATGAAAGCATGAGCAGTCAATCCGCAGAAAAAAGATCAAAGGAGAAGGCAGCTTCGAGAGATTCAAGAACTGTAAGAGGTTCAAAGACAGGGACTGGCTTGGAGTGCCTGCTTGGATATGCTGAGGATGAGGGCAGTATGATAGCTGTTCTGCTCGGGATAACCGGGTATGCTGTTCAGGCATTTGTCAATCTTAACCAGTCGCTCACAACACCATATATATTTCTGCTTATAGCCATGGCAGGAGGTCTGTGCCGGAGATATATATGTCAATTTGCAGATGGCGGCAGAAAATGACGTGTGAAGGACGATTTATAAGAAAATAATACAGGGAATTGTGTGTATATACTTGCCACAGTGCATAGCAAAATGTTATAATATTTGCCTGTGTGGTGCTAGTGAACCGCACATTGAATAAATAAATACAGGAGGTCTAGAGGGACATGCAGATTTATGACGAGCTTGTAGCCAGAGGGCTTATAGCGCAGACAACAGATGAAGATGAAATTAGAGATTTAGTAAATAATGGTAAGGCAGTATTCTATATTGGCTTTGATCCGACTGCTGACAGCCTGCATGTAGGCCACTTCATGGCGCTCTGTCTGATGAAGAGACTTCAGATGGCAGGCAACAAGCCTATCGCGCTGATAGGTGGAGGTACAGCCATGATCGGTGATCCATCAGGCCGTACAGATATGAGACAGATGATGACAAAGGAGACTATCCAGCACAACGTTGACTGCTTCAAGAAGCAGATGAGCAAGTTCATAGACTTCTCAGAGGACAAGGCGCTTCTCGTCAACAACGCAGACTGGCTTCTCGACCTGAACTATGTAGATGTTCTCCGCGATGTTGGAGCATGCTTCTCAGTCAACAACATGCTTCGTGCAGAGTGCTACAAGCAGCGTATGGAGAAGGGACTTAGCTTCCTTGAGTTCAACTACATGATCATGCAGAGTTACGACTTTTACGCACTGTACCAGAAGTACGGCTGCAACATGCAGTTCGGCGGCGATGACCAGTGGAGCAATATGCTTGGTGGTACAGAGCTCATCAGAAGAAAGCTTGGCAAGGATGCATACGCCATGACCATCACACTTCTCCTCAACTCAGAGGGCAAGAAGATGGGTAAGACACAGAAGGGTGCTGTATGGCTCGATCCTAACAAGACATCACCATTTGAGTTCTACCAGTACTGGAGAAATGTGGCAGATGCAGATGTTCTGAAGTGCATCCGTATGCTCACATTCCTTCCACTTGAGGAGATAGATAAGATGGATAGCTGGGAGGGCAGTCAGCTCAACCAGGCAAAGGAGATCCTTGCATACGAGCTTACAAAGCTTGTACACGGCGAGGAGGAGGCTGTGAAGGCTCAGGAGAGTGCAAGAGCACTGTTCTCCAAAGGTGTTGCAGCAGACATGCCATCAGTAACACTCACAGCAGATGACTTCAAGGACGGCGCCATCGATATCGTGTCAGTTCTCGTTAAGTCAGGTCTTGTTACATCACGTAACGAGGGCAGACGTGCCGTAGAGCAGGGCGGTGTTGCTGTGGACGGCGAGAAGATCACAGATGTCCAGACTACAATTCCAGAGGAGAAGTTCGACGGAGAGGGCGTTGTTGTGAGACGTGGTAAGAAGAACTTCAGGAAGGTTAGTAAGTAAGAGATATACATTGACATATGTATATGTTTAGTATAGTATAATAAATAAGAAAGCACTGGGTTGCACACGGAGCAACAAAGAATCCGTGGCTATATTATTGCGATGATATCAATATAATGATTCGGGTGATACGAAGGTACTTAAAGTACAATATCATATCCAGTATGAGGATTAGGTCATACGCAGATGCTTTGAGTGATATCAAGGCGAACGGCCAGTGGTTATTCAAAAAAGGGAAGCGATGAGCTTCCCTTTTTATGTACTATAAGGAGGAAAATATTGGGGAAGTCACAGATAATACGGAGAATACATAGGTCGGCATTAAAATATAAAGAAATATTTGTTGGAAATACATATATGTTTGTATTCAATAATGATTATGTTGAGGTTATGTTTAAGAAATCTTCATTTATGCATTTAACAGGAGTGGCATCATGCCTAAAGGCGGATGATTTTTATAATCATGCATTGACTGAGAGAGGTCTACGACCGGGAGAGATATTTTTTAATGAAGATCATCCATACGACCTTGCAGATAAGAAAACTAGTATTCTTATTGGATTGGGTGATATTACCATTAAAGATTCCAGTGTGGTCATGGATATAGAGACAAAGACGTTTTCTTATAAGTTAGGAGTTGCAAATCTGGAGTTTACAGTATGTTTAGGGGATGACAAAAATTCGCAAGGCGAGATACATGGTAATTGTAAAGTCCCGTATTCGTTCAGAGTTGAGGGAATAGAAAACAGTAAATCAGATAAGATATATTCAGTATCACATGTGTTGAAAAAGAAAACAGGTGAGAAAAAATATCATATATTGACTTATGGTGATATAGGCAACTTGAAATATCTTAAAGATGAGATACAGGAGAAACTAGAGTTGGATGAATAACAGTACAGTAGATTGCAATAAGAAAAATCTGGGGAGAACTGCTATTGCAGTTGCCGCCTTAATAATACTAGTCCAGTTCATAGACTCCTACTGCACAGAGATATTCGGTAGAACGCAGTCACTGTCGGTTACTACATTCCTCATAGATGCCCGTGAAATGAGTGCGGATGAAGGTGTGGCTTACATGAGCAGGATGATGCTACCATTTTATCTCATCGGGATGCTCACGCCATTTGTGAGATCTTACGCGGACATAGTTGGAAGAAAGGTGATGCTGTTCATAAATGTTGCACTTCTGGCGGTGGGCAGTGTCATATGTATGCTGGCGGACAGCCTTATAATCTATCTCCTTGGAAATGGAATACTGATACTCGGCTACTCATTGGATATACATATGATATACATAGTGGATATGCTGCCCGCAAACAGGCGTGCCACAGTGAGGGGAATATGCGGTGGAACAGCCATGGCAGCGGCCATGTGTATTCCGCTGATGAGATCTTTGGTTGCCAATAGATCCGGGCATGGCTGGCAGGAGATATATGTTGTGGGAATTGCCGGTGGTGTTGTAATACTTGCGTGCATGGGAATATACATGGTGGTGAGATCTGCAGCGGGACAAGGCAGTTGCGGCGGTGATGAAATACAAGAAAATGAAACGGCCACAAACGAAACATTCATAAAAAGGGAATCTGTAAAAGATGGAAATATTCATTTTATACAGACACTTGGAGCGTTATGTAAACAAAATAGAACTAAGGCGTTGCTGATATCTATTTGTGCTGTCGGACTTGCCACGGCTGGCATACAGTATTACAATGAGCCACTTCTGGCATTTGGCGGAATGATTGAGAAAAATGTCAATCTAGTCCTGGTGTGGCAGCCGATGACAGCGCTCGCGGTGAATGTTATCACAGGAATAGCGGCTGACAGAACACGCCGCGAATACGTGGTTGCAGCCGGAATCACATTGAGCCTTGTGTCAGGCTGCGTATTCATAATTGGAGCAGGTCATATAGCATCCCCTGTTCTGATGGGAATCCTGTGGGGAAGTATGAGCGGATCTTATTACTCCTCAGAGGAGCTCATCAATATGATGGTGATGGAGAGTGCTGCTCCGGAGGTAAGGGGTAGAGCCTCGGCTATGTCCACATTTGCCTATGGAATAGGAGATCAGCTTGGAATATTTACCATCAGCATTGTGGTGGGGATAGCCGGAATGCGGTGGACAAAACTGATGTTCCTCGGCATACCGCTCGTGGCAGCGATGATAGTGATAAATAGACATCTGAAAATCAGATCAGACCGTCAGGCGTGAAAAACTCCCGGGAATGGTACAGATGAATGTGCCGTTCCGGGAGTTTTATTATGCCTGTTTCTGTTCATTTAAAAGTTTTCTGATTTTTTTCTTTATCTTCCTGTATTTGAGCAGCGGATACAGGAGAAATGCCCATATGACATAGATGCCAGCCAGAAATGGCAGTGCGATAATGTTCGACAGCTTGTTGGTATGCCACACAGCTACGCTGAAATATGCCACAAATATACATAGAGCCACATCCGTGATGAGATGGATCTTCTGATTTACAATGTACATCGGGTGATATCTGTCATCCGGAGGCTGTATGTCTGAAGTGCATACGCCCTCTTCAAATTTGCAGAAGTTATAGTTATATATACCCCTTGCGATCGCCAGATCTGAGATATTACCCGCGTATAGGTGATGCCTGAACAGCTGGCTCACGGCAAGGTTATCAGAATCCGGATTGCCCGCATAGAACGAGAAATCAGCCATTTTCTGATAGTGGGTCCTGGCCCTCAGAAGGATCAGTATGTTCAGGATACCATTTAACAGAATCAGGATCATGGACACTGAATACAGCATGGAGGCTGTTGGCATACGAAAGTACCCAAAATCCGGTTTCACAAGCTGCAATATCTCCGCGATCACACCCAGGGACGACAGTGTGATGATAAATGCGGTCAAGGTCGCCCAGCTATATCTGGAGCAATCGGATACCTGGTCGTATATATGTCGTATGCAGTCCTCACTGTAATTGGTGAGCCTGTTGTATCCGGTATGTCTGAATGAATCCAGTTTGGGATCGTAATCCCACGAGCACATGCGCGCCACCCCATATCCAGATGACGGCGTGTGTCCGGAGGCCTGATCGGAAAAGTAGGAATCGTATTTCCTGTATGCAATGTGGTCATACAGCATGCTGTCTATGAGCATCACCCCGCCAAATGATGCGCTGACCAGAGCAACCAGAAGCGGGAAGCTGTTGAACACAAATGATATCACGACAAAAAGTACGCCAGCTATGCAAAATAGAGTGATGATCAGTCTGCGATTTCTCTGTATGGCATTGAATGATTCCGAACAGTTCTGAAAATGGTTATATGTAATGCTGTAAGTATTATTCTTCTCATCCAGCACGGAATGCTCCAGTACGAGACTCAGGTCGGAATATTTCTTGTGGAGCGAGAAAGGGATAAATCTCAGCGCCGTCAGGATGATGGAGGCACAGAGCATCACGATACTGAACAGAGTCCCCTTAAAGCTCGTCTCATCATAGTTACTTATCCACACTGATGAGAATATGGTTGCCAGCATCTGGACCGAGTACAACACTATGAGCGTGTATGTGGCAAATGCCTGGAGTTTGTTTACTCTGCTGGCATCGTTCATCAGTTTTTGGAAGTGTGGGTTGTTGAGGTCATTTTCTTTGACCCGTTTGTCGGTAAAATCTTTTCTTGTGAGGGCGATTTCTGAAGCATATGCAGGGAAGTTTACATCATCAAACAGGGAATATAGCAGTATGGTGGCCAGATATTCTGATGGTGATGTGCATTTGAACATAGTACAGTAATGTGGCAGATGACTGTCTGTTGATATGACATTACTCAGGTAGGTCTGAAGTTTGGTTATGAAAGAGTCATCTATGTCACATCTTTTTTCGATCATAGTATCCAAATGGTCACATAATTTATCATAGTCTATGGAAGTTAGAAGTTCACGTATAGGAATCGGCTGCATGCTTCCATTGTAATTCTTAGTAGCAAGATTAGAAAAAAACGATCCAAGCTTTTGCCCAGTAGGATAACTCTCATTTGGGTGGATGAGATAGTAAAGAGGCAGTTTTGGTGATGAGGCAACCTTTTTAAGCTCATCAATGGACGACTCTTTAAACACAGAATACGACAGGATAACATCAATATCGTCAGATTGATTAGG
>ULSM01032274.1_pt1 | contig 13582 bp, 13 predicted proteins | sample 1956381 | NCBI WGS metagenome assembly ULSM01 (sample SAMEA4835710, study PRJEB28245) | human gut metagenome | biome: gut microbiome; material: fecal sample | place: Denmark | collected 2008 | reverse complement strand
GATAAATGCTTCTTAAAGCGGTTTCTATTGTGGTGTTTTAGCTTACGCTCTATAATAAAACTCGGATATGAAACAAAAGTTTATATCCGCAGGTCACAGCGAGCCTAGATGGCCGGCATATAAGTCTTATTTAAGATTCATATGGAACAGCTGACAGCTTAAAGCTGCATGGCCTAAGCCTAGCGCTTAGACTTGCAGTAAATTTCAGGTAGTGAAATTTTTACATAAGGTCTAAACAAAGCAGCCTCGGGCTGCGGAGAAAAATTATAAATGTTGACTGATAAACTGCGTGAAGGTGCGCAAGGACGTATTTTCAAAGTATTGTTTTGGATTATTATCCTCTCATTTATTTTTGCTGGAGTAGGAAATTATTTAATTCCAAGATTAAATACAGATCCCGTCGAGATCGGCAAATACCGTATCAGTTCTAATGAGTGGACTGAGCAATATAATCAGCGCACTCAGATGCTGATGCGTATGTATGGTTCCCAAGCTCAGGTTTTATTAGAAAACCCGCAGTTTGTGAAGAATTTAAGAATGCAGGTTTTAGACGACATGATCAATAATGTCGCTTTAAACTCTCAAACCTTTGATAACGGCATTCGCATCGGCGATGAGCAGGTTAAGGATGAAATCCGCAAAGATCCGCGATTTGCAAAAGACGGCAAGTTTAATAACGATCTTTTCTTAGCTTCAGTGCGCAATATAGGCTCTTCTCCTGATTATTATGCCGAGCAGCTGCGCACCTCTCTTATGACCGGCAGCTTGGTAACCCCGGTTCTCAGCGCAGCCTCTGTGCCTCTTCCTTATGAGCTGGATGCTTTAGCTAAATTATTTGCTCAAAGCCGTACGGTTAATCTCTATTCAATAGATCCGGCTTCTCTTAAGGATAAGGTATCTCTTAGCGAGAATGAGGTTAAAAGCTTTTATGATGCTCATCATGACGTGTTCATGAAGCCTGAAAATGCTGTATTTTCTTATGTGGTTTTAAGCGTCGATGAGCTTAAGAAGAGCGTTGAGACTAATGATGAGAAATTATCCGAGTACTATCGCTTAAATCAGGACGAATTTACGGTTGCGCAGAAGCGCGAGGCTTCACAGATTTTAATTAAGCCGTCAAATGAGATGAAGCAGAAAGCTCAGGAAGCTTTAAAGGCTTTGTCTTCAGGAGAGGATTTTGCGGCAGTAGCTGCTAAGTATTCAGAGGATCCTGATTTTGCCTCTTCCCACGGCTCCTTAGGCACCTTAGAGAAGGGCTCTTTATCTGCCCCGCTGGACAAGGCGCTCTTTGATATGCAGAAAGTCGGAGACGTAAGCGCTGTTGTTTATGATGATTACGGTGCACATATCTTAAGACTAGACGGCATTATTGCAGCTCATGTGCCGGATTTTGAGGAAATTAAGGATAAGGTTAAAGAGCGCTATATCGAAGCTCAGGCTTTGGCCATGTATAACGACAAGAGCGCTACCTTAACTGATTTGGCTTTTGAAAATCCTGATTCTTTAGATGTCGCTGCTGAAGCAATCGGCGTTGACGTTAAGCAGTCAGGCGTTGTAAGCTTTGGCGATACTTCTTTAGAGTGGCCTTTAAGCAACAGCGATCTGCAGCGCGCGGTCTTCAATGAGGAAAATCGCGGCTCCCATATAAATTCCAGCGTGATCTCCTTAGGAGAAAATGCCTGTGCGGTGGTAAATGTCAGCGAATATCATGAAGCTAAGCTGCAGGACTTTGCTGAGGTTAAGGAGCAGGCGCATAAGCTGGCTTTAAACGAAAAGCTTCAGTCTTTAGCTAATACCGTGCTTGAGGATTTTGCTAAAGCCTTAAAAGCAGATCCTAAAGCAGCCTTGCCAGAGAATGTCAGCTTAAATGAAAATGCAGTCTTTACCCATTCTCGCTTAGATAAAAACAGCGATATCAGCTTTGTCCAGGAGGTATTTGCTATTGTCGCTAAGAGCGGAGAGTATATTGTTGCTGCAAATAAGGGCATGCCTACGCTGGCTGTATTAAAGGAAGTATCCTTAGATAAGGATAATAGTTTGGATAACTATATTAATTTTATACGCCCTCAAATGGTGCAGTATAAGCAAGAAAGTACACAGAATATGCTCTATTTAGGTGCAAGAGCTTTAAGCGATATCACCTACAATGACGATGCAATTAATCTTGTAATTCAACAAGATAGTGAAGCTGAATAAGAAAAAAATCCTGCTGATTTTTTCTGCTTCAATAAAGGTCACTCTCTTTACGGGGTGGCCTTTTTGTATTTAAATAGGCCTGTATTTCAGACAGGTAATAATAAAAATGAATTTGCACGAATATCAATCAAAAGAATTATTTCGCCAATATGGATTGCCGGTTGCAAACTTTAAAGTTAGTTCTAAGGCCACAGGCATTGGCAAGGCTGCATATGAATTGAGTCCGGGACCTTTTATAGTTAAATGTCAGGTCCATTCCGGAGCTAGAGGCAAAGCGGGCGGCGTGGTAAAAGTAGATACCCCGGCGCAGGCTGAAGCCTTTGCTGCTAAGTGGCTGGGCAAAAGATTAGTCACACATCAAAGCGGACCGCACGGCAAGCCTGTAAACCGCATTTTGATTGAAAATGCTGCAGAGATTGTACGCGAGCTGTATTTAAGCGCTACTATTGACAGAAGCACGGCTCATTTGACCGTAATTGCATCAGAGCAGGGCGGCATGTCAATTGAAGAGCTTGCCATGGTCGAGCCTGAGCGTATTTTTAAGGTAGCGATCGATGAATTAGTTGGAGCTCAGCCTTATCAGGGACGCGAGCTTGCCTATAAATTAGGTCTGCAGGGACGACAGGTCAATCAGTTTGCCAAGATCTTTATGGGCATTACCAAGATGTTTATGGAAAAGGATTTATCTTTAGTGGAGATAAACCCTTTAGCTGTAACTCGTGCAGGCGATCTCTTATGTCTGGATGCAAAGATTAATGTTGATCAGTATGCATTGTTCAGACACCCTGAATTGACCGAATTAGACGATCCTTCTCAGGAAGATCCTAGAATTGCCAGAGCCGTAGCTTCAGGCTTTTCCTATGTACCGCTTGACGGCAATATCGGCTGCCTGGTAAACGGCGCAGGTCTTGCTATGGGTACTATGGATATTATTAAAAACCTAGGCGGTAATCCGGCTAACTTCCTGGATGTAGGCGGCACTGCAACTAAAGAACGCGTTATGGAGGCTTTTAAGATCATCTTAGAAGATCCTAACGTTAAGTGCATTATGGTGAATATCTTCGGCGGCATTGTTCGCTGCGACATGATTGCAGAGGGTATTAAAGGCGCAGTAGAGGAAATTAAGCGCGATATACCTGTCGTCGTCCGCTTAGAAGGCAACCATGCTCAGTTAGGCGAGAAGATTTTAAATGAGTGTGGATTGAATATTGTATCGGCAAGAGATCTTAGACAGTCTGCAAGTCTTGCTGTAAAAGCCGCTAAGGAAAAGGAATAGATTATGAGTATTTTAATTGACAAAAATACTAAGGTGATTTGTCAGGGTATTACCGGCTCTCAGGGCACGCAGCATTCAGCACAGATGCTGGAGTACGGCACAAAGCTTGTAGGCGGCGTTACTCCAGGCAAAGGCGGACAGACTCATTTGGGATTGCCGATCTTCAATACCGTAAGGGAAGCTGTAGATGCCACAGGCGCTACTGTATCGATGATTATGGTGCCGCCGCCATTTGCTGCCGATTCAATTTTGGAAGCTATTAACGCTAATATGGAATTAATCGTCTGCATTACCGAGGGTATTCCGGTACTGGATATGCTTAAGGTTAAGGCTAAGCTGCGTCAGAGCCATTCAAGATTAATAGGACCTAACTGTCCGGGACTGCTGACTCCTGATGAGTGCAAGATCGGCATTATGCCTTCAAGCATTTTTTCTCGCGGTAAGGTCGGCATTGTTTCCCGCTCTGGAACTTTAACCTATGAGGCAGTTAAAGAAACCACAGATGCAGGCTTTGGTCAGTCTACCTGCGTCGGTATCGGCGGAGATCCTATTCAGGGATCAAATTTTGTAGATATATTAAAGCTGTTTGAAGAAGATCCGCAGACTGAGGCCGTAGTTTTGGTAGGAGAAATCGGCGGCAGCGCCGAGCAGGAGGCTGCGCAGTATATTAAAGAGCATATGACCAAGCCCGTTGTCTCTTATATTGCCGGAGCTTCAGCTCCTAAGGGACAGCGCATGGGACATGCTGGTGCCATTATTTCAGGCATCAATGCAACCGCTTTGTCCAAGCAGCAGGCGCTAAGAGATGCCGGCGTTACAGTAGTAGCCACAGCTGCTGATATTGCTGACGGCTTGCGTGAGGCTACAGGCTGGAATTAATTTTCTAAATATAGATTATTAATGATCGAAGGCCAAAGTCTGCATATGCGGACTTTGGCCTTTTATATGCGTGAAGCTATACTGCATGCGGCTAGAACTTTAGCTAAGAGATATCGGCATAAGTTCAGTAGCAGCCTGAGGGCAGCTCATAAGCTTTAGTTATTTATGGCTTAAAGCAGCGCTTTTTTTAAGGCTATATGCAAAATTAAACATAAAACATTGAAAAGAACGATGCTAGCTCCGGTGGGCGTGTCTAATATATAAGAAGTAATCAGTCCTAAAATGAAGCAGATTACGGCTATAAAAGCTGCATAGATTACGGACTTAAGAAAGGAGTTAAATACTCTCATAGAGGTTAAGGCCGGCAGAACGATTAGGTTTGAAATCAATAAAGCTCCCATCATGCGCATGCCTAAAACTATGATGATTGCCATCATGAGCGCTAAGGCCAGGTTCAAAGCCTTTACATTAACGCCCGACACTCTGGCAAAATTTTCATCAAAGGTAATGGCAAAGATTTTAGGATAAAGAATAATATACAGGGCAATAATGATAACGCAGAGAATAATAGTTAAAAGACAGTCTTTTTGATCTATACCCAAAATACTGCCGAATAAAAAGCTGTTGACATCGGTATTCATCCCATTTGCTAAGGATAAAATCATTACGCCGATTGCAAGTGCCGTCGTTGAAATCAAGGCAATTGCTGCATCAGAATGAATTTTTTTTTGATTTAAATTCAAAATGATAAAAGCACTTAAAATTACGATGGGCATTGATACTAAAATAGGGGCGCTGTTTGTGGCAGCCGCTACGGCTAAGGAAGCAAAGCCTACGTGAGAGAGGCCGTCGCCTATCATGGCATAGCGTCTTAGAACCAGGGGAATGCCTAAGATTGCGGCGCTGACGGCAATCAGCACGCCGGCAGCGGCAGCTCTCTGCATAAATGAGTAGGAGAACATCTCAAGCAGTTCAGTCATTTGCTTCTCCAAAAATTTTGGCACACTGGTTCTTTCTGATAGTCATTAAAGGTGCCGAAGAATTTCTGACAGCGATCTAAATGCAGGATGTGCTGACAGCTGTGCAAAACGCTGAAGTCATGACTTATCATGATGATAGTCAGCTTTAGGCTTTGATTGATTTTATTAATTGCGTCATAGAGCTTCTGCGAGGCATTAATGTCAAGTCCTGCATTAGGCTCATCAAGAATAAGCAGATCTTGTCCGGCACAGAGAGCTCGTCCTAGAAGAACCAGCCGCTGCTGACCTCCGGACAGATTGCGATAGCACTCATGCTTGAGCTTTGTCAGATCTAAAAATTCCATGATAGAGGCGATCTTTTTTTTGTCCTCAGGCTTATAAAAGGGCAGCCAGCCTATGGAGTTTAAGCATCCTGAGCTTACAACCTCATAGACAGATGCCGGGAAATCCGAACTCATGAGATTGTGCTGAGCTAAATAGCCGCATTTTAAATGCTCTTTGGCGCAGGCGATTGTTCCTGACAGAGGTTTTATCTGTCTGGTCAGGGTTTTAACTAATGTAGATTTGCCAGCTCCGTTAGGCCCTACGATTGCTAAAAAATCTCCCTGAGCAATTTCAAAGTTAAGATTGCTGAGAATTGCATGGTGATCGTAGCCGGCCTTAAGATCTGTTACCTTTATAAATGCCATGTCAGACCTGTCAATTCAGCGCTTTTTTTAAAGTAATTAAATTTTTTTCCAAAAGCTCAATCATTTCTATCTTGCGCTGATATTGTTCTTTAGAAATATTGTGGCAGGCATTGAGAGTTAAGATCTCGCTGCCGGTTTCAGCGGCAATAGTGTCAGCTAGCTTCAAAGCAGAAAATTCCTGCTTGATAACGTAATTAATCTTTAATTCCCTGATCTTTTCAATTAAAAAGCTGATGGTCTTAGCTGAGGCCTCGGTATCCTCGGCACAGCCTGAAAAGGCGGCATAATAATCAAGACCATAATCGCAGGCAAAATATAAGAAGGGAAATCTGTCGGCAACGATAATAGTTCTGCGCTGCGAGGAGCTTATAAGCTCTTGGAACTTTTTGTCAAGCTCAGCAAATCTTGCAGCGTATTCCTGAGCATTTTTATGGTAGAACTCGCTGTTGTCCGGATCGAGCAAGGAAAGCTTCTGCGCTATTACGGCTAAGAGCTTGATATCGTTCTTAGGCGCAGTCCAAACATGCTCATCAAAGGCGGCATCATGATCGTGATGGTGATCCTCTAAGGTGTGCTCATAGGCCAGGCTTTCTTTTAAGGGCTTGATATGCTCAAGCATGGCAAGGGTGTTGATGCTGCGGCTTGTGGATTTTAATAGACGTCTTATCCATTCGTCATTTTCTCCGCCTACATAGAAAAACAGATCGCTCTTTTCGATGGAAGCGAGGTCTTTCGGCGTTGGCTCAAAGCTGTGAGAATCTGCGCCGGGCTTCAATAAAACGGTAATATCTGCCTTGTCCTTTGCTACATGCGAGATTAAGTCAAAAGCCGGGTAATTGGAGGCTACTATATTTAAAGCAAAAGCTTTCGGCATAAGTCCTAAGATAAGCAGAAAAGGCAGGAGTTTAAAAATAAGCTTCATTTTATAAATTCTCTTTCTTATGACCACAACTGCCGCAGATACCAAATAAGATGGTGCGCTTGGAAGTTAAATAAAAGTTGTGGCGGGTTAATACGTGCTCTTTGAGGTGATTTAATTCAGAACAATGCAGAGGCGTAAATTTTCCGCATATTTCGCATTTTAAGTAAAAGGGCTCATTTTCCTGGCTGTCATTACCCTTATACACAAATAAAGAACAGCGCGGACCGCCTTTACCGGGATTTTTTACAACGATTCCTTCTGAAATTAAGGACTCTAGCTGTCTGTAAACTGTTGCAAGACTGATGGATACGCCTGCATTCTTCAGTTTTGCTAAAATCTCGTTTGCACCAAGCTCTTCATTCTTGTGCTCTTTAAGCAGGGATAATAGCTGATTGTGCTGTTTTGTCTGATAGCCTAAGGACATAGGATCCTCTTAAATTTGCAAAGCTTCTCAAATGCTGGATTATTTTCCTGCCAAATCAAGGTGCTGTCAAGAGCTTAAATTTTCCTGTTCTGACGGTACCAGCGCTTTGGCAGGCTTATGGCGGGGATTTGCAAAAAAATAATGACAAAAATAATCAGGAATTGCTTTATGATATTATGTGGGAAATTTTTTAATCACAACAGCAGTGGAATTTCATGTTAAGTTATCGTCACGGCTTTCATGCCGCCAATCATGCAGATATATTAAAGCATATGATTTTATGTCTGTTATTAAGGGCATTAAATCGCAAGGAAAAACCTTATTCCATTATCGATACTCACTCAGGCAGCGGCATTTATAATTTAAACTCCGCCATGGCTCTAAAAAATCAGGAATTTAGAAGCGGCATTAGAAGAGTTATCAATAATAAGGGCTTAAAAAAGATTGTTCCTGAGTTTTTTGAGGTTTTAGAGCAATTAAAAGCAGCTGATGAGCAGGCCTACCCGGGCTCGCCTTATTTCAGCGCTTCTTTAATGCGCGATTCTGACAAGCTTACTTTAATCGATCTGCATCCGACTGAATTTGAAAATTTACGGCGCTGCTTTCGCAGAGATGAGCGGATCAATATTCAAAATCGCGACGGCTTAGAAGCTTTAGGCGCAATTTTGCCGCCGACGCCAAGACGCGGCATGTGTTTTATCGATCCTGCCTATGAGGAAAAGAATGATTATCATGCCTTGGTTAAAGCTCTTAAAGTAGGCCTAAGCCGCTGGAGTACGGGAATTTATGCTGTCTGGTATCCGGTTTTAGGCAAGCTTAAAGATCATTCCAAAAACTTAGCTGCAGATATCAAGCGCTTAAACGTGCCGTTAATTCAGGCTGAGCTTCGGGTAAATGAGCAGGATGAAGTTTACGGCATGTGCGGATCGGGCATGCTTATCTTAAATTATCCTTACGGCTTAGATAAGGAGCTTTCAGCACTGATGTCTGAGCTCTACAAATGTCTTTGCAATGAAAAAGGCGAGGCTAAGCTAAAAATTTTAGTGCCTCAGCCTTAAGCATTTAGGCCTCAAGCGAGGCCTTTTTGATATTCCTGAGTTTTATTCTCAATTTCCTCTTGTTTTTCAAGCCATTGCATTTCAAGCTCATCGTTGTCGCTGCTGAATTTAGCTCGCTCTTTAAGCAAGGCTTCCACCTTATCCTTATCGTTATTATAAAGATTGCTGTCAGATAGAGCTTCATCAATTTCCTTTAAGCGCTTTTGGCATTGCTCCATTTGCTTTTCTAGGCGTTCTGCTTCAAGCTTAAGCGGCCGCAGCGAGGCTCTGAAGGCAGCGTCAGCCTTTTTCTGCTCACGGCTTTTATAGTTTTGAGCCTTGGCCTGATTAGAAGCCAAATCCTGTTTTTGCGCACGTAATTTTTCTTTATATTCTTTATTCTGTAAATTAAGGTAATCCTGATAGTCATTGAGATCGCCGTCAAATTCAACGACCTTGCCGTTATCGACCAGCCACAGCTTGCTGGCAATGGCTTCTAATAGGTAGCGATCGTGAGATACCAGGATCAGAGCTCCTGAGTAGGAGGCAAGTCCTACAGACAAAGCTTCGCGCATTTCCAGATCAAGATGGTTAGTAGGCTCATCTAAAAGCAGCAAATTAGGTTTTTGATAAGCTAATATTGCTAAAGCTAAACGAGCCTGCTCGCCGCCTGACATTGACATAACAGTATTAGCAGCCTTATCTCCTGAGAAGGCAAAGCTGCCTAAAAATGAGCGCAGGTCCTTTTCAGCTGCATCAGGATCTATGAGCCTTAAATGATCCAGAGCGCTTAGCTGCGGTCTTAAGGATTCAAGCTCATGCTGTGCAAAGTAGCCGATCTTTACTCCTTTTCCGAGAGCAAAAGAACCCTTTATCGGCGGGATGACTCCGCAGATGGTTTTTATCAATGTGGATTTACCCTGGCCATTACGGCCTAAGAGACCAATGCGATCTCCTGCAAATACTGACAGCTTGACATTATGCAGTACGGTTTCCTGATCATAGCCGCAGTCCAGCTCCTTTAAGTCGCATAAGACATCTACAGTTCTGTCAGGATCGAAAAACCTGATATGGTAGGGAGATTCCTCCTGAGTAACAGCGGTAAGCTTAACTCTTTCAATTGCCTTAATCATGCTTTGAGCCTGTTTGGCTTTTGAGGCTTTATAGCGGAAGCGATCGACGAAAGCCTGCATATGAGCAATGGCAGCCTCTTCGCGCTTGCGGCTGGCAACTTCATTTTTTATTCTCTCTGAGCGCAGTCTTTCATATTCGCCGTAATTTCCGGTATACATGACAAGCTTGGCTGCTTCAAAGTGCAGAATATGGCTTACAAAGCTGTCGAGAAAATCACGATCATGGGAAATACAGAGGATAGTTCCTTCGTAGGCTTTAAGATAATTTTCCAGAAAGATGATGGTATCTAAATCTAAGTGGTTTGTAGGCTCATCTAAAAGCAGGAGATCGGATTTGCAGATTAATGCCTGAGCTAGGTTTAAGCGCATTCTCCAGCCGCCGGAGAAATCCTTAACGCTCTTGTGCATTTCATGATCAGCAAAGCCAAGACCGTGCAGAAGCTCCTCAGCACGCGGCTTGATGGTCCAGGCTCCGGCTTGTCCTAGGAGATCTTCTAAAAGACCGATTTTATCGCCGTCGCCTGCAGCCATAGCCTGTTCTTTTTGCCGCTGGAGATCTCGCAGACGTTTATCACCGTCGATAACATATTCGATAGCAGCTTCTTCAAGGGCGGGAGTCTGCTGAGCTACAGAGGATATGCTTAAATTGCGAGGAACATTGATATTGCCCGTCTCAGCAGAAATTTCTCCGCGGATTGCAGCGAATAAAGACGATTTGCCGCAGCCGTTGCGGCCGATAATACCGACCTTTTGGCCAGGATAAATCGCAGCAGAGGCATGATCGACTAAGATCTTCGTGCCGCGCATAAGGGTTAAATCAGAAAAAGAAATCACGTTTTTGTTTGCTTATAAAGAAGTTGACATTTGCGATAAGGTAATGCCGTCATGTACTCTGATTACACGGACAGAGACTGTCGGCTTACCGTTTACCTTTTGAATTACAGAGATATTTAAGTAGGGAATATTTTGAGCTTTACATTGTCTTATTAAAGAGGGGATCAGTAAGGATGAGCCCTGATTCTGTCCTATCTGCGAATTTGCTGAAATAATTTCAAAATTGCCGTTGCCGGCTAAGGCAGAGGCTACGACGCTGGAAACATCTTGAGCGCAGTCGCTGTATTCATCTGCAACTACAGTAGAGGCAACATAGAGCTTGCCGGCAGTTTGGCTGAGCTTTTTGGCAATGCTGAGCGCCATGCTGCGTGCAGCATTAGAGGCCTTGTTGTTATCGAGACTGCATTTTGCAGCAATATTGCTCGATGAGGCATATATAGGTAATTCCGAGGCCTCTTCGATTATAACTTCTGGTGCCGGAGCTTGTTCTGTTTTCACAGCCTCAGGAGTTGCCTGAGCTGCTGGTGCTGTGCTGCTTTCGAGGCTTTGAGCATAGTTATCGGTGAGATTGCTAAAGGGAGTGGCTTTGGAATTATCTGCCGGGCTGTCGGGAATATATGGAACTACCTGACCTGCCTGAAGAGTGCCGCTGTATGGAGATGGGGCATACTTCTCTAAGGCTTTGGCTTCATTTTTTTGCTGCGGAGCAGCTTTAGCAGTATTTTTATGAGTTTCTACAACTGATGCTTTGCCGTCTGTGACGATCACATCATACCCTTCAGGGCCTACAGAGCTATCAAAAAAATTAGCGCAGCCATTAAGAAGACCTAATGCCGCTGATGCCGATAAAGCTAAGATAGTGATATTTTTATTCATAAATAAACCTTGTGATTAACAAGGTCTCCATAAATGCAATAATTAAAGCTTATGTCTATACGTCCTGAGGGGATTTTCATTAATCCTGCTTAGGGAAGCCTAGACCGCCTAATTTGCCGCCTGCTAGCAGATGCATATGAATATGCGGGACTTCCTGACCGCCGTCAGCGCCGACATTAACAATTAAGCGATAGCCGCTTTCGTTGACTCCTAAGTCAGTTGCAATCTTGCGGGCTACGATAAATAAATGACCTAGCATCTGCTCGTCTTCGTTTTCAGCTTCAGCAACAGAGGGAATGGGCTTATTAGTCACAATCAAAATGTGATGGGGCGCTTTTGGTGCAATATCGGCAAAAGCTGTTACTAAATCATCATGATATAAAATCTTAGAAGGGATAGTACCGTTAATGATTTTGGTAAAAATAGTTTCTGTAGCCATAAAAAATCCTTAATTTTTGTGATTAAGCTTACATTTAAATAGATTTGAGCTAAAATTATCTAAATTAAATAAGCCTCTTTTTGATTATAGCACCTGCTAACCTAATATGAACCCAACTGCAAATTATGAATTGACCATAATTATTCCTGTGTACAACGAACAGGAGAGCTTCCCAAGCTTAGCGCAGGCTTTACAGAATTATATAGAAAAAGCTTCGGTTAAGACTTGCGTTTTATTTGTAAATGATGCCTCGACAGATCAGTCCTTGGTTTTAATTCGTGATTTGTGCATGCGTAAAAAAGATTTCTTTTATTTGTCCTTAGAGCGCCGCAACGGCGTTTCCGGAGCAATTAAGGCTTCTTTGATGCGCATCAAATCGCCTTTAACCGGCTATATGGATGCCGATTTGCAGACTTTCCCTGATGATTTTGAAAAGCTGCTTCAGTATCGCTTTGATTCGGGGCTTGTCTGCGGAGTTCGCGATTTTTCCCATGAGAGCCTGTATGTGCGCTTTATAAAGTATTTTTTTGCCAATATCCGTCATATGTTTACAGGGGACTTTATTGAAGATGCCAGCTGTCCTCTAAAAATAGGAAAAACTAAATTATTACAATCACTTCCATGGTATTCAGGTATACAATTCCTGCTGCCGGCTTTAGTACAGCTAACCGGAAACAGAGTATGTGCTGTCAACGTCCGCTATCAAAGAAGACGTTTTGGTAAATCTAAGCGCAATCATCTGTCTACAATCATGAGTGATTTTTGCAATCTCCTGGTTTTTTTATGGATGAAAAAGCGCTATTTGGATCCAGCAGTACGTGAAAATAATTTAGATAACTAGTATTTGCTTTTAATATGACGAAAAATGAACTTAAAGGCCATGCCTCTATGCTGCTGGCCAATTCTTTATGGGGAGGCATGTCTCCATTAGCTAAAACCTTGATGTTAGGGGGAGTAGTTTCTCCATTAGTCTTAACGGACCTGCGCGTTACGGTCGCCATGATCTGCTTTTGGCTGCTGTCTTTTTGTCTTCCTCGGGAGCATGTTCCGCACGGTGATTTATTCAGATTATTTTTTGCAGCGCTTCTAGGCATAGTTCTAAATCAAGGCTGCTTTATTTTTGCAGTTTCCTTAACCTCTCCTGCCAATGCTTCCATCATGACCACCTCAATGCCGATGTGGACTATGGTTTTAGCTGCTTTTATCTTAAAAGAGCCGATAACCTCCAAAAAAATTTTAGGTCTGATGCTAGGCGCTATCGGAGCTTTAGTCCTGATTGTGGGATCTGCTGACGGCATAAGCGTTCAGCAGGAAGGCCTGAGCATTTTAGGCGATTGTCTGGCAATCTTTGCTCAAATATGCTATGCCTTGTATATGGTCTTATATAAAAACTTCATCAATCGTTATTCCTTAGTAACTATTATGAAGTGGATGTTTACCTACTCATTCTTAATTATGATCCCCTGCACAACTCCTTCGCTTTTATCTACAGCATGGGAACAGCTAAGCTTTGAAGAAATTTCAATAATTGCCTATATTGCATTTTTGGGAACTTTTGCCTGCTATCTATTAATAGTTATCGGCCTGCGTCAATTAAGACCTACGGTTGCCGGCATGTATAACTACGTTCAGCCTACAGTAGCCTGCATTTTAGCCATTCTCTGGGGACTTGATACTGTAACTTTACCTAAGATTTTAGCCGTAATATGCATCTTCTGCGGCGTATATCTGGTTACGGTAAGCAAGACTAAAAAGCAGATTGAAGAATATCACCGGCAGCAGGCTTTAAAAGCTCAGGAAGCTGGTGAAAAAAAAGACAGCTAACATCATTTTAGAAATTAAAAGTTCCATTTGACAAGCAGATCAGATTGGACTTTTATAAGCATTAGTAAATTTA
>ULSM01010642.1_pt1 | contig 13728 bp, 10 predicted proteins | sample 1956381 | NCBI WGS metagenome assembly ULSM01 (sample SAMEA4835710, study PRJEB28245) | human gut metagenome | biome: gut microbiome; material: fecal sample | place: Denmark | collected 2008 | reverse complement strand
GTCCTTGCGAAGGGCAGGGTGGTTTCTAAGATAGAAAGAGTATCAAAAAACAGAAGATAGGACTTTATGGCAAAGGAAACGCTGAAATACGAAGAGGCTATGACACGCCTCGAGAATATTGTCGCGGACATGGAGAACGGCAATCTTGACATCGATTCGCTCTGCGAGAAGGTGAAGACCGCACAGAAACTCATAAAGATGTGCCGTGACAAGCTCACCCGTACGGATGAGGAGATAAGGAAAATACTGACAGACAATCAGTGAATGCAGTACTTGCGGACACGATTTTATAACTTTGGGGTATTTTCTGTGACAATTTGTTGCGGTAATGTATTTTTATTGCTAATTTTGTCTCTCGGTTGTTTCATCATATGGAATATATAAATAATTCATGGTTATGAAAGATATAGACTGGTCAGGTTTGTCGTTCGGATATGTTCCGACCGACTATAACGTGCGTTGTTGCTACAACAACGGCAAGTGGGGAGAGATAGAAGTGTGCTCAGACGAATATCTGAAACTGCACATGGCAGCCACCTGCCTCCACTACGGGCAGGAGGCTTTCGAGGGACTGAAGGCTTTCCGCTGTCCGGACGGGAAGGTGAGGGTGTTCCGCATGGACGAGAACGCCGCACGCCTGCAGAGCACCTGCCGCGGAATAATGATGCCGGAAGTGCCGACAGAACTGTTCTGCGAGATGGTGAAGAAGGTGGTGCGTCTCAATCAGGAGTACATCCCGACCTACGAGAGCGGGGCGTCTCTCTACATCCGTCCGCTGCTCATCGGCACCACGGCGCAGGTGGGCGTGCATCCCGCAACGGAATACATGTTCCTTATATTCGTTACTCCTGTGGGTCCTTACTTCAAGGGAGGATTCTCCACCAATCCTTATGTCATAATACGCGATTACGACCGCTCGGCACCGCTCGGCACCGGTGTATACAAGGTGGGAGGTAACTATGCGGCGTCGCTGAAGGCAAACGCCATCGCACACGAGAAGGGCTATGCCTGCGAGTTCTATCTTGACGCCAAGGAGAAGAAATACATGGACGAGTGTGGCGCGGCGAACTTCTTCGGTATAAAGAGCAACACGTATGTCACGCCCAAGTCGACATCGATACTTCCGAGCATCACCAACAAGAGTCTGATGCAGCTTGCACGCGACTACGGCATGACCGTGGAGCAGCGTCAGATACCGGAGGAGGAGCTCGAGACATTCGAGGAAGCCGGAGCGTGTGGCACTGCGGCGGTCATCAGTCCTATCTCTTATATCGACGATCTTGACACAGGCAAGCGTTACGTATTCAGCAAGGACGGACAGCCCGGACCCATATCCAGAAAACTGTATGAGCATCTGCGCGGCATACAGTATGGCACGGAGGAGGACAGGCACGGCTGGACAACAGTGGTGATTGGCTGACCGTAAACGGTGATTGAACAGATAATGTCAAACTTTAAAAATAAAAGATTATGCTAAGTAAGAAAATAGAAGAGGCTATCAATGCCCAGATAAACGCAGAACTGTGGTCTGCTTATCTTTATATGTCAATGGCTGCATATTGTCATGCAAAGGGTAATCCCGGCATGGGCAAGTGGTTTGAGGTGCAGTTTCAGGAGGAACAGGACCATGCCAAGGTGTTTTTCAACTACATCATATCGCGCGGCGGCAATGTGACCCTTACTCCGATAAAGGCGGTGCCGACGACATGGGACTCCATTCTTGACGTTTTTGAGAGCACACTCGCACACGAGCGGAGCGTGACAGGGCTTATCAACAAGCTTTTCGCACTGACAACGGCAGAGAATGATTACGCCACCCAGAGCATGCTCAAATGGTTCATAGACGAGCAGGTGGAGGAGGAAGAGACCGCACAGACCATCATCGACAATCTGAAGATGATAAAGGACAACGGTTACGGACTCTATATGCTTGACAAGGAGCTCGGCGCGCGTTCTTACACACAGGCTGCGCCGCTGGCTGGCAAATAAGATATGTCAACTTATAGGGCGCATGTCCGGCGAACGGACAGGTGACCCGTTATGGTTAAAGGACGGACCGACATTACGCGAAAAGCGTGATTCCGGTCCGTCCTGCATATTTGTACAATCCTCAATCTTCCATGATTACATTGCCGTAGGAAATCTATGGACATTACAACGTGTTGCCTTCAGCAATGTCACTAAGAACAGTATGTGTGTCTGTACCGGTGTTTGTATCGGCACATATGAACATATACGCATGTCATCAGCACGTGTCTATGCGGTATTACGGTTGATAATGGTGCGATGACAACGGTCTGTTAATGATTCTGTGGCGACATTCTGAAGTTGATAGGGATGCTGAGTTTGATGTTCACAGGTTTGCCTTTGTTTGTCGCGGGAGTGAAGTCGGGTAGAATATCTATTATGCGCTCAGCCTCACTGTTGAGACATTCATGAGCTGGCTCTACCACAATAGGATTGCATACAGAGCCGTCGGACTTAACTACAAAACTCACAATAACACGCCCCTCAATATTGTGCCGCAATGCATATAGGGGATATCTCAGGTTTTGTGTGATGAATTCGTTCAGTGCGTCTAACCCTCCGGGATATTCAGGCAAGACGTCCGCATTCATAAGGACGTCTTTCTCTTTAATGCTATGGTCCCATGACGGTTTTATGTAACTGATGTATGTCGTCCCGTCCACAGTGGTCGTTTCCAGCGGAATGGACGTGGATGACTCATATTCAAGTCCCGGATTGAATGTGTAGTACACGATGTAGCGGTTGCCTCCGACGTGTTTCACCTCAAGACTTTTGAGCGCATCCTCACCGCTGTCCTGCGCTCTGATTATCTCATCCGTCATTGACAGTCTTGTGGCTTTGGCTGTTTGTTTGATGCACTTGCGTGTCATGAATTCTTTCCTGATGTCTTCCGGTTTCTCGTCAGAATCAATGAATGTTGCGATATAGCGTTCGTAGAATTCGTAGATACGGGCTTTTGCTTCGGTGACATCCGGGTCTTCAGAGGTTGCTGCTGAATATCCGGATGTTGTGTTTTCCTTAGTTGGAGTTCCGGCAGGACGGGCTGTGACGCTCCATCCTGCCATAATAACCAATGCAATTATTGTGTTTCTCATATTCATAATCACTTTTTTACGGGTGTTTCCTTTCAGAGTCGTTTGATGTCAGAGCGATATGCCTTTCTCCATGTCGAGTCTGCTGTCGGGATTTGTGGTGTTGGCTTGTGTCGCTTTGACGGGTATGTCGACTGTGTAATATGTGTTGTCGGAGGATATTTGCTGCTGAGGCAGAGTGTTTACCTGTGTGTAGAGAGCCTCTGCGGCGTCAGCGTCCTCCGGCGCATGATATATGCGGATGATGCATGAACGGTCTCCCAGGAACAATGTTTCCGGAATGCATTCAGCCAGCCCGCCTTCTTCGGTCAGTGCAATGTGCAAAATCATATTGCAGTCCTTTTTTATGTAAAGGCGTGAGGCAATGCTCTGGAGAGTCTCCTTTGTCTTTGCCGGCATCTGGTTCAGAGACACCTGCTCCGACATGTTGTCGTGTTTTTTGAAGAATCTTATTGAATTGCTGACGAGCGGATAGTTGTCCATATTGTCGAAATGGATGTTGTCGCGTCCCAAAAGCAATCCTCTCGAGCCGGAGGATTTCTCTTCCACCTTCTCGTAGTCCATGAAAACCACCTCGTTGTATCCGCGTGGTACGAATGAGATTCCGTGGAAGTCAGGCTTGAAAGTGTTTATCTTCAGATACACGTCAACGTTCCCGTCGTAGGCAGGATCTATAGAGTAGTCGTTGTGCTCCACTATGCTGTCCGGCGATACTACCTCCCATCTTCCGCCGGCAAACTTTCCCGGCTTCTCCATGTTGGTGCGGAAACTGTACCACTCGTGGTCTTTGGTGTAGACCTTGAACTCAGGTATGTAGTAGGTGTGGCCGTTATGCTTGGTTACACGCTGCCACATCCCGACGGCGTTTTTCTCTATCTGTTCCATTTGTGTCTTTCGTTGACCGTCTTTGTCTGCTTTTTGGGCAATGGTGCAGCTTGCTGTTATTGCCAGTGCTATGACGGTTGCTGCAACTCTTTTTTGTTCATAACCTTGTAGGTTTTATAATATTGTCTGTCTTTATGTTCTTGTTGTATGGTCACCTAATCAAGTAGCCTCCTGTGTTTGTGGCAATCATGCTCATTCGGGTGTTTGTAGCCACCCCGTAAGCAGTGCCCGGTTTCCATTTTATGGATTCCAGTTTGTCTTTCATCCTTTGCTTCACGATGCCTTCTATAGGCTCTTCGTCTTTGGCTTTTATGTCGATGATGTTCACTTTACCTATACTTCCGTCGGAATAGACCATGAATGTTATCTCCGCCATACGGTCGCCAAGCCCCTCCACGTTGCGCATGAAGGTGTTTGTTGTGCTGTCCGGAAGTGTCTTGAAGGACGGCAGTTCATGAGGCTTCATGTCGTCGCGGTCGAAAATGAGCGAACTTATGTATTTTCTGATGTTGTTGTCTTTCAGCGGTGAAGTGAGGATATTGTCAATCACGTAACGTCCGTTGTTTATTGCAAGATGTACAGCCACATGCTTGTATTCGGCTTTCTTGGTGAAGAGAGCCTTGCCATATTCCACCATGTACCAGTTCATTTCGAGCGGCTGCACGTTCAGTGTGCGCTCTGCCCAAGAGTCTGTTTCGCTGTTGTCAAGCAGTGTTTTCTCAATATCGTTTCCCATGCGTGAAAGCATATCGTCAGTGAAGTATGCGTTTATTATATTGCTCTCAATTCTCTCGCCGTGCGGTGTGAGCGCATATATGCATGATGAATAAAGATTGTACAGAAAGCGGGTCGGGTCGGTGACATGCTGTTTGTCGCTCATCCAGTCTAACGGCATTGTCATCGCCATGCTCACGGGTTTGCCGTCGATTTTAGCCGGACGCCATTTGGGCATTGTGTAGAATATGTCTTCCACACGTTTGTTTTGCTCCGCTGTGAGAGTTCCGATACAATGCACATCAGTCACGGTGCCGTCGCTCCTGACGATGAACCGCACCTTGACACGGTTGTCAGCCCGTAGTATATTGCCGATACTCTCTTGAATGTCACGCTTTGAACCGTTGTATACAGGCGCTTCGTCGGCATGTGTGTATACCTTTTCGTTTCTCAGCTTTTGTGACAATTGGTTTGCCATACCACGTTTTGTGTCTGTATAATCGCCTGAACTCTTGTCTGAGGATGTTGTCTTGTATAAGTCGGCATGCTTCAAAAGACCTCTTGGGTATGTTTTCTGTTTGCTTTCATCATCTGACGGATTGTTTACACCTACCGATGTCATGTATGTCCGTCCTATATGTATCTTGCCGTTTCTGTCAATGTGGCATTCGTTCACTTTTATGAGCCAGGAGTTTGTCCATACTTTATAATGCCTGTTGAGGCTCCAGTTGTCCACGTCGCGCGCTTCTGAAATGTCGAATGTAAGCAGTGTGTCTTGGGCATTGCACGCCCTGCTCTCTATCGCGAACACAGCTTTAGGGCTGTCTTGACCTATTATTTTGCTGTCGGTAATATTCCCGTTTCTGTCGACAACGCTCAGGCGGTAGTCGGTTGATTCGTCACTGTGCATGTTGGTGAACGCCACTGTATATCCGTTTCGTAACGACATCTTTTGCCCTTTTCCTGCCATTGTCAAATCCTGATTTGATGCAGTGCTTATTGCTTTTACGCTTTTCAGATTGTCAAGATCCAAATCTTCTGTATCCTTGTCTGCTTGGTCGTCTGCCTCAAGAATCGGAATTTTTATGCTCTCTTTTATTCTTTCGACAATATCCTTTCTGCTTTCTTCCATTTCGGTTGCTATTGCCTCTATTTTAGGACTGGCAAAGGCTATCAGTGCAAAGGTACTTGCCGGTATGATGTAAAGGTATTTGCATATGGTCCATCGTCTGGATTTGTCTTTCAGCATCATTATTATTCTGGATTTGAGTGACGTGTGTGAGAATCCGTTTGCGACGGTAAGGAAATGTGGTTTCGCAAGACGCGAAACAAGAAGCAGCTGATATTCCTTCATTTGTGTGCCCTGTCTTAACACGTGCTCGTCTGCCTCATATTCGTGAATGGTGCACAAGTCGTGACGCAACATCCAAAGAACTGGGTTGAACCACTGCAATGTCTCTGCAATTGCCATTACTATAATGTCCGCAGAATGATGGCATGCCACGTGTGCGCGTTCGTGTGCTATCACTGCGTTATATGACGGTTCGCTGGCGTCTTTTTCGCCTATGACGATGCTTCTCATCCAACTGAACGGCTGTATGTCACCTTTGTGGCAGTATATTGTCGCGTTGTCGTCAAGCCTGCGTTTCCATATGCAGTCACGGTGTATGTATAGGTGCAGTGATATTATCTGTATTGTGCGTAATAAAAAGACAGATATTGTACCTATTATATATACCATGACCAGAATCAGAGGCAACATGCTTTTGCCTTCATTATGTTCTTGTGGAGAATCGATATCTTTTTCTGTATTTCCCGTGTATGCCGTTATGGCATTCTCGTTTATGCCAGATTGGATTTTACCGGTGCTTTCCTGAGCATTCTGAACCATCGGAGTCTGTGACAGCGCATTGTCGAGATAGTCCGTTGTTATTTCTCCTATTCTTGCGCTGTTGGTGCTTATGCTCATCACGGAAGCGTTATTCCATTCTATGTGTATTGAAGGAATGATGAACGATACGGCAAGTATTGACAGCAGTACAATACGGTTCAGGCGGTGTCTTTTCTCATTTCTAAGGAACAGGGAAAACGGCAGGTACAGTATGGTCAGGCATAAAGCTGACTTTATAGAATATATAATGAGAGATACCATAGGCTTGAATATTTAGTTATGGTTTATTTTTTAGCTGAGGTTACAGGCTGTCTTTTCTATTTGCTGTTTATCAGTCGGATGAGTTCTTGAAGCTCATCGTCATTCAGATTCTCGTTTTTCACAAAGAAGGACACTAACGATTTGAATGAGCCTCCGAAAAAGGTGTTCTTCATTTCGTTCGCTTCCAGTTTCAAGTATTCGCTTTTGCTTATGGAAGGATAGAAAACAAAGTTCTTCATACCTTTGTTTTTTTCGTATTTGACGAAACCTTTTTGCGTCATGATTCTCAGAAAAGTAGCCAACGTGGTGTAGGCTGGCTTAGGATCGGGAAATACAGATAGCAGTTCGTTTATGGTGGCTTTTTGTTTCTCCATGCTCCATAACAGTCCCATAATCTGTTTCTCGTGCTGTGTCATTTTTCTGTTTTTGTCCATAAATAGAGTTGTTCTGGTTTCATGTTTTTGCAAAGATATAGATTAAAAATATACAGAACAAACATTCTGTTATTAAATTTTTAGTAAACAAATGGTTTTAACTTTTGTTTTTAGTAAATGAATATCATATGACGGTTTTTATATTAATTATACCAGCTATCTGTATTATTGGTGCATATGACAGTGAAAACAGCATTTTTTGTTTTGTATTATGCGTGATTTACAGTAACTTTGTCATCAAAAAACTATACGAAAATATGGGTAGGGGAAAATTAGAGAAGTTTGCTGATATGGAACGGTATGAGAACGTTTTCGAGTATCCGTATCATGTGATGGAGCAGAAACCTTTTGATATGAAAGGACAGTGGCGCGAACGATATTTTAAGAACGACGGACCGATTGTGCTCGAGTTGGGATGCGGACGAGGCGAATATACTGTGGAACTGGCAAAGCGTTTCCCTGAAACAAACTTCATTGGAGTTGACATAAAAGGTGCAAGAATGTGGAGCGGAGCGACCCAGGCTCTTGAAGAAAAGCTGCCTAATGTAGCATTCTTGCGTACTAATATAGAAATAATAGACCGGTTCTTTGACTGTGATGAAGTGCAGGAGATATGGCTTACGTTCAGCGATCCTCAAATGAAAAGCGTCCGAAAACGTCTTACGAGTACATATTTCATGAACCGTTACCGTAAATTCCTGACTGACGGAGGGCTTATACACCTTAAGACTGATTCTAATTTCCTGTTTACATATACTACATATATGATACAGCGAAACAGTCTTCCTTTGCTCTTTTCTACGGAAGATCTTTACCATACAGAGGGACTTGACGAGCAGACACGCAACATTCTGGGTATTAAAACATATTATGAGACCCAGTGGATAGAGCGAGGATTGAATATCCGTTATATGAAATTCAGACTTCCACATGGCGGTGAGCTTCATGAGCCTGATGTGGAGATTCCGCTCGATGAATACCGTAGTTACAAGCGTACAAAGCGCAGCGGACTCTCTGTAGCGAAATAACTGTATACAATCAATGAGTGGTTGTATATTCCGGTTATTCTTCTCTATATATATAAATAATGTATATGGAGCTGCAATAACATATTTTTTGTATATTTACAATTTTATAATGACATTTTTTTTGACTTATAGTGCTACTGAATTGTTATTAATATAAAAGCCAAAATTGTATATTACATGGACAGAAGAATTTTATTTTTTGCATCTCTATTGCTACTGGCTGGAGTGTCAGAGTTGTGGGCAGACACAAAGAAAGAGCCGGTGTCGTATGTCAATCCTATGATTGGAACAAGCGGTATGGGGCACACTTTTCCGGGAGCTTGTGCTCCGTTCGGAATTGTCCAGCTCAGTCCTGAAACCGACACAATACCACAGAACATAGACGGACGTTATGTTGGGAAAGTGTATGCATACTGTGCCGGTTACCAGCATGATGACCCGACAATCGTCGGATTCAGTCATACACATCTCAGTGGAACCGGACATTCTGATTTGGGAGACATTATGATAATGCCCCAGACGGGTGCGCTGAAACTTAATCCTGGTACAGCCGACAAGCCTGAAAACGGTTACAGGTCGCGTTTCTCACATGATACGGAAATCGCAGAGCCGGGATATTATGCCGTTACTCTCAGCGATTATAACATCAAGGCGGAGATGACGGCTACACAGAGAGTAGGTGTCCATCGTTACACTTTCCCTCAAGGCAATGACTGCCGTATAATCCTTGACATGCTGCATGGCATCTATAATTACGACGGTAAGGTGTTATGGAGCAGTCTGAGAGTGGAGAATGACACATTGATTACAGGTTATCGCATAACCAACGGTTGGGCTCGTTGCAACTATACTTATTTTGCGATGTCACTAAGCAAGCCTATAAAGGATTATGGATATAAGGACATGAAGACTCCCAAATATCAAGGTTTCTGGCGGAAGTTCAATGTCAACCGCAACTTTCCGGAGATTGCGGGGCGCGATATAGTGGCTTACTTCAATTTCGACAACAGCGATTCACAGCCGCTTGTCATAAAAGTGGCATTGTCGGCGGTAGGGACAGACGGCGCGTTGAAGAACCTTCGTGCGGAGGCTTCAGGCAAATCATTTGACCAGATTCGTACAGAGACCGAAGGACTTTGGAATCATGAGCTCGGGCTAATAGAATGTGAGGGAACCGATGATCAGAAAGCCATGCTCTATACGTCGCTTTATCACACTATGATCAATCCTTCCATATACATGGATGTGGACAGAAGATACCGTGGACTTGACGGTAATATACATGTCGCAGAGGATTTTGACAATTATACCATATTCTCTGTCTGGGATACTTATCGTGCGCTCCATCCGCTTCTCGGGCTTATAAAACCAGACCGTAATACGGATATGGTCAAGTCGATGATAGCCCATCAGCAACAGAGTGTGCACCATATGCTGCCCGTCTGGAGCCTTATGGCAAATGAGGGATGGTGTATGACAGGCTATCATGCCGTAACTGTTTTGGCAGACGCGCTTGTAAAAGGTGCTGATATCGACCGTGACGAAGCGATGAAAGCTATGGTTGAAACAGCCACCTGCCCTTATTATGAGAGTCTTGGAGACTATATGAGGCTCGGTTATGCACCGTTCGACAAGAACGGCACAGCCGCTTCGAATACTCTCGAGTATTCTTTTGACGACTGGACCATATACAGTGCAGCCAAACATTTGGGAATGGAAGATATTGCGCGGCAGTTTGAAAAGCGTGCGCTTTATTATCGTAATACATTCGATAAGAGCATCGGATTCGCCAATGCGCGCTATTCCGACGGTTCATTCAAGAAAGACCTTGATCCTTACCAGACATCCGGTGAAGGTTTTATCGAAGGCAATTCGTGGAACTTCTCGTTCCAGGTGCCTCAGGATGTGGATGGTCTGATAAGTCTGTTTGGAGGAGACAAGGCGTTCATAGGTAAGCTGGACAGACTTTTCGAGATGGATCTTCCTGCCAAATATTATGAGCACAATGAAGACGTTACGGCAGACTGCCTCGTCGGAGGATATGTTCATGGCAACGAGCCGAGCCATCATATACCTTATCTCTATGCGTGGACGTCACAGCCATGGAAGACCCAGACAAGGATGCGTACTATTATGAACAAGATGTACCGTAACCATATACGCGGTCTGGGAGGCAATGATGACTGCGGTCAGATGTCCGCATGGTATATCTTCTCGGCTATGGGCTTCTATCCGGTTTGTCCCGGAAGCGACCAGTATGTGTTGGGTGCGCCATATCTCCCGTATATGGATGTAACCCTTTCTAACGGCAAGCACATCATCATCAAAGCCCCGAATGTGAGCGACAAGAACAGATATGTGCGCAGTGTGAAGATAAACGGCAAGCCATACTCAAAGATGTATGTCACTCACTCAATGCTTGACAGCGGATGCGAGATTGAGTTTGTCATGGGCAGCAAACCAAACAAGAAACGCGGTCTGGCTGAATCAGACAAGCCATACTCAATGACAAAAGGAGCATAAGCGCCTTTACGGTTTTGCGATAAAAAAAGGAATCATATAAAAACATTAATAACAATGAAAATCGGAAAGACTATTACAATCGCCGCTTTGGTTGGCGGTATGGTGATGTTCACGGCATGCGGAACATCCAAAAAGGCTGCTTCAGCCGGTAAGTGGGAAAGCTTTAAGATTAAAGACATCTTTTTTGACGATCAGGCTCCTGACAGCAAGGGCTCGAAAATCTATCATGCCATCATTCCCGACCCTGAGGCTTATATAAACAAAGTGTCGCGTGAGGTGCTCAACACTCTGTATTTCTCACCTAAAGACAGTATTCCCGCATTGGAAAGACTGCACTATAAGCTTGAAGACACAAAAGGTATCTCGGCAAAGGGTGGAGGCAACGGCTATGTGGACATATTCTACAGCACGCGCCATGTGGAGCGTTCGTTTGCCAATAATGACACGGCTCGCGTTGATTTTGAGACAAGAGGAGTGTTGCTTCATGAGCTCACCCACGCTTTCCAGCTTGAGCCGCAGGGTATTGGCAACTATGGAAACAGCAAGACGGTATGGGCGTTCATCGAAGGCATGGCTGATGCAGTGCGTGTTGCCAACGGCGGTTTCCACGGTGAGCAGGATCGTCCTAAAGGCGGCAACTATACTGACGGATACCGTCATGCAGGCTATTTCTTCGTATGGATAAGAGACCATAAGGACCCTGACTTCCTGCGTAAGTTCAACCGTTCTACTCTTGAGGTCGTTCCATGGTCATGGGACGGAGCCATAAAACACATCCTCGGCGATAAATACACCATGGACGGACTGTGGCATGAATATCAGGTTGCTGTAGGCGACATAAAGGAATAAAAACATAAAAAGGAATGAGAAAATACGTATTAATGACAGTCATGGCTTTGTCCATGACTGTTTACGCAAATCAGGATGGTGGCGCGCGCCTTATAGACTATGTCAATCCGTTTGTCGGAACAGACGGATACGGCAATGTATATCCGGGCGCGCAGATTCCTTTCGGAGGAATACAGATAAGTCCGGACACGGACGAGCATTTCTATGATTGCGCTTCCGGCTACAAATGGAACAGGCAGTCCATACAGGGATTCTCGCTCACTCATCTCAGCGGAACAGGCATTCCGGACCTCGGCGACTTTCTTTTTATGCCCGGTACGGGCGAGATAAAGCTCAATCCTGGCACCGATGAGAACCCTGACGAGGGCTACCGCTCACGTTTTTCACACGAAGAAGAGAAAGCCACTCCGGGATATTACGGTGTTATGCTGAAGGATTACGGGGTGAAGGCAGAGATGACCTCTGCTGTGCGAAGCGGCATGTTCCGCTTCACTTATCCCAAGTCTGACAAGTCGTTCATTCTTATTGATCTCAACCACACGTTGTGGCAGAAATGCGTTTGGTCCAACATACGCGTCGAGAACGACAGTGTCGTGACCGGCTATAAGCTTGTGAAAGGATGGGGACCGGAGCGTCACATCTACTTCAGGGCTGTATTCTCCAAACCGTTGAAGAATTTCATGATTTATCAGGACCAGAAACCTGTGATATACAACACGTCCCGTTTCCGCAGCAACCGCGAGGCATGGGGACCTAACATCATGTTCACAGCCACATTCTCTACGGATGCCGACGAGGTCGTTACGGTCAAGACATCAATCTCCGCCATCAGTACCGACGGGGCGGCTCTCAATATGCGTGAGCTCGACGGCATGACTTTCGACAGTGTCAAAGCCCTTGCCGAGCAGAAATGGGAGAAAGAACTCTCCACGTATACCATAAAGGGAACACGCGAACAGAAAGAGACTTTCTACACATCAGCATATCATGCCGCGCTGTGTCCGTTTGTATACAATGACGCCGACGGCTCTTATCTCGGACTCGACAAGAACGTCGAGAAAGAGAGCGGGTTCACAAACCGCACCGAGTTCTCGTTCTGGGACACGTACAGGGCATTCCATCCGCTGATGAATCTTGTGCATCAGGACATTCAGGCGGATGTGGCAAACTCCATGCTTGCACATTATGACAAGAGTGTGGAGAAGATGCTGCCCTACTGGTCGTTTGCCAGCAATGAGACATGGTGCATGATAGGCTATCATGCCGCGGCTATATTGGCGGACATGATATGCAAGGACGTCAAGGGATTCGACCACGAACGCGCCTTCGAGGCAATGGTAACAACAGCAATGAACAACAACTACGATTGCCTGCCTGAGTACCGTTCGCTCGGCTATGTGCCGTTCGACAAGGAGGCGGAATCGGTCTCGAAGACATTGGAATATGCCTACGACGATTACGCCATAGCACAGGCTGCGAAGAAACTCGGCAAGAATAAGGAATACGAATACTTCATGAACCGTGCCATGAGCTATCAGAATATCTATGACAGTCAGACCGGATACATGCGCGGCAAGGACGTTAACGGCAAGTGGCGTACTCCGTTTGCCCCTGTGGCTTATCAGGGACCGGGCTCGGTTCATGGCTGGGGCGACATCACGGAGGGCTTCACCGTACAGTATCACTGGACCGTGCCGCAGGATGTCCAGGGACTTATCAATCTGATGGGACGCGATCTTTTCCGCTCAAGACTTGACTCGCTGTTCCTTTACGAGTTGCCCGAGGACATACCGGGAGCACACGACATCCACGGACGTATAGGCGCATACTGGCACGGCAATGAGCCTTGCCACCACGTTGCCTATCTTTACAATTACATAGGCGAGGGATGGAAGTGCCAGAAATGGGTGCGTGAGGTCGTAGACAGGTTTTATGGCAACAAGCCGGGATCGTTGTGCGGAAACGACGACTGCGGTCAGATGTCGGCATGGTACATATTCAATTGCCTCGGTTTCTATCCTGTA
>ULSM01035378.1_pt1 | contig 13837 bp, 7 predicted proteins | sample 1956381 | NCBI WGS metagenome assembly ULSM01 (sample SAMEA4835710, study PRJEB28245) | human gut metagenome | biome: gut microbiome; material: fecal sample | place: Denmark | collected 2008 | reverse complement strand
TGCGACCGTCGTTGGTATACGATCCCCGGTCCATCAAAGACCAGTCGCCAGGAGTCAGTGCCGTTGTCATCGACGACGTGTTGTAAAGGTCAGGCAGCCCCAGCACATGTGCGAACTCATGGCAGAACATGCCGATGCCATTCATTTTGCTCTGCCCGTCAAGCTCAGGCGAGCAAGCATAGCTTTCAACTTTCACACCGTCAAACACCGCCTCCCGATCCTGATCGGACAGATTCCATGAATGCGGCCATATCGTTGACGGATCGCCTCCATCGGCCTCGCCAAGTCCGGCATAGAACACATAGACATTGTCCACCTCTCCATCCCCGTCGGTGTCGTATATCGAGAAGTCGGCCTCAGAGTCAATCTTCCGGCAAGCCTCGACAATCATCGCACCAGCGGCAGAGTCGTCGCTGCCACCGCCATAGTATTCGTATCCGTGGTCCATCATCACCGGACCATAGACATCGAATATCGGCTGGAACTGGTCGGACGACGTGGCGTGATAATAGTCGGCAGCACTGCCTGTTGCATTATAGTTGCTGTAGCCATCCTTGTTGAGCATATTTAAAAATTCCGTACCAGCATTCGGCACAACAAACCGTTTGTTTGGGAATTCCGCCAAAATCACCAGAAAATGATGCTCGCCCTTGGTCGGGAACGACGAAGTGTGCTGCGGTCCGGCAACGGCGCGCGGCATTTTTCGTCTTACCACCGCATTTTTCACCACCGCATCGCGGTCTATTTTGGCAATTGCAGCAATTTCCTCCGGCGAACGCTGTCCAGGATTGTGGGCATTCAGCGCAGAGGCATAATACCTGAAACCATCCGATGCCAAGCTCAGAGGCACATTGTCGACAGTGGCATAGTAATGGAAATGCTCGTCGCCGTGAGCCACAACCGTCAGGCTTGACCCGTCGGGTTGCACCACCTCCACCGGCCGCATTCTCGACGGAACAGCACTCGCCGAGACAGCGACAATCGACGCCAATATTGTATTTGCTATTTTCAGTTTCATATTTCAGAAAATGTAATGCCCGCCATCACCATAGAAGGATTCGGCGGGCAATACAAAAAACCAACAGTTTATCTAACAATTACCTTTCTCACATTTTTGCCGCTGCGCACAATATATATTCCCGCAGGCACGCGTTTTGTATAGTTGTCGGAGCCTTCAAGACACAGGCAGAGACGGCCGTCGGCACCAAACACGTCGACCGTGTCGCTGGCTCCGGCAATGCGCAACATGCCTTCAATACCGAATGCCTTGAAAGCACTCTCCTCAACATCGGTCACCGCATCTCCACCGCCAAGCTCTACAAGGCAGTCGTTTGAAAACGACGACTCACCACGGTCGTAGATTGCCGTAACATTGTAGCAGTAGTCGCCCTGCTCGGCGACAGCATCCGAGAATTCCGATTCGCCGACAGGCTCAGACGTTATCTTCACGCCATTGCGGTAGACGTTGTAGCCCATAAAGTCGAACGATTTCTTTTTTGCATTCTTAGGAATGTAAGTAATGTCATCGACCATAAGTCCGAAAGCATCCTCCGAAATGCAATGGATTGCAAAATATTTTGCCCCTTCCGGCAGTTTGACAGAGAATCTGCGCCATAAGCTGTTTGGCGTATAGTAGTTGGCAGTGGCAACTTTCACAAAGTCGCTTGTCGACTTCGTGTCGGTAGAGTAAAGGACACGGAAGCGTTCTTCGTAAGCCATCGTCACACTCTTGATGTAGAACGACACGGTCTGAGCCTCGCCCGACAGTTCCGGAGAAATCAACCAATCGTCGTTGGCAGTTTCCTTTGCGCCGAATGCCACAAGACATTGGTCGCCAGAGAACGGCCACCAGCGCTGGTTGAACACCGTAGAAAGGTCAATAGGCGCCAATGAAGGATTAAACACCTGATAAGCCATTTTCGCACCTGCATTGTCGTATCCCGTAATGCCCTGCACCGTATATGTGTCAGTATTGTCGTTGTCGATAAGAGTATAGTTTCCGATGCCGCTGATTGCAAACGGAGTATAGCTTTCCATATCGTCGGTTACGGCGTTTACCGAGTTCTGCACAGTCGGTTCCGACCACGAAAGGTTCACGCGGTTGCCGTCGGCAGTTGCCTGAAGGTCGGTCACCTGCGGGATCTGCATAGCCGGCACGACGAGTGAAATCACGTTTGTGGAGTCGTTGGCGGCACATTGGTCGTCGGCATAGTTTACGAGCGCATACAGCTTGTGCGTCCGTCCGCTGTCCTTAAGTCGAGGAGCAAAGTTGAATTTAATCACCTTCAATCCACCGTTGGCAAATATAGCAGCACCCTGACCAGTCTTCGACTCAATCATCTCGTCGTCAAGATAAAGGTCGACAGTATAGTCTTTGGTAGACACCGTGCCATTGTTCTGGATTGTGGCAACATATTCTTTCGTTTCGCCCACTTCGGCTTTCTGCGAGCCGAGCAGAGTCAAGCCTTCGATGTCGGCAGTATACTTGTCATCGACAAGCAGTTGGTCAACATAAATGTTGCCTCCACCGGCAGCCTCACCGATAAGTCCGATAGAGATTTTCTTGGCACTCTTGAACGCATCGAGAGGGAACTCATAGTATGTCCAACCACCATTGTTGGCGTCAAGCCGGATTTCCGCACCGTCGATAACCTGATATTCACCATTGTCGGCCGATACCGCCACCTTCAGTTTGTCATCATAGGTAGTGGTAACAGTGTCATACGATTCGGTTTCTTCGTTGTAGACACTTTCAGTAACCGACGAGTCGTAATGGAACAGATAGAACGACACGAAAGGCGACTTTGCCTTGCTGATGTCGATGGCAGGAGTAGCCAGTCGGCTTGATGTGCCCGCCGTCCATAAGCCATAGCCCACGAAACCGAGCATACCGTCATCGCCGTCGGTCGGCGGGCAGACAGGACTCGAACCCATTGCCACGATTGCCCAGCGGGCATCAATAATATATGATTTCAATTGCACCATCGACCACGGAGCCTTTTTAAGGGTTCCATATCCGAAAGAATCAGCAAACGGCAGAGCGTATGGCTTGCCCGTAATCAAGCTGTTGCTCTCCGTAATCTCGCTTGCCCCCGTTGCCGTTGCAGCAGAGATGGCATAGTACACGTAGTGCTGCAGATCATATCCAAGCCCGTTGTCGACAAAGGTGTTTCCTTTGACGTTTTCGGCGATTACCGTGCCGTCCTCCGACTCCCCGTCAAAGCGCACAATCTTGTAAGAAACCACATCGTTGCCCACATATCCACCGTTCACACCGGCAGGAGTGTCCCATGACAGTTTTACCCCCTCCATTGTTTCAGCGGCAGTCAGCGCAGCAACCTTCAGCGGCGTGTCGACACCGACATATACGTTTTGTTCAGCCTTCTCCCCTTCAGCCTTGCCGTTGAAAGCCACTACACGATATGTGTGGTTGCCTTGAGCCACACTGCTGTCGAGATATGACAGAGCCGTTCCGACGGCAGGATTGTCAAAAGTGTTGATAAGCTCGTCGTCGCGATAGATTTTGACAGCCGACAAAGACTCCAAAGCAGAGCCCTCTGTTGTAGTCGACGGAGTGGTGAAAGCCACAGTGGCCTGAATAGCGCCGGCGGCGCCTGGAGTGACAGACAGTCCGGTTACAGGCGACGGTCCGGCTTTTGTTCCGTTTTGCTCAATTTTGACATTGTCGAGCCATAGGTAGTAGCTGTCGGTGCCGCTGTAGCAGTGGAATCCGACATAGTATGCGCCATCCTCCTCAATAGGAAGTTTTATGGTTACAGTCTCCATCTTGGTGTTGGTGATTTTCGGCAGATCGACCAACTTGACGGTGTGGCGTGTGCCATATTCCGACTTACCAATCGTCACCTCCATTTTTTCAGGGTTTGCAGCCCTCTGCGCTCTGTAGGAGAACGACAACGTGTAGACATCGTCCTTTCCCAAATTGACAGGAGGCGTCACCAGCCAGTCGTCGCATTCGGCTTGGTCGAAGTTTGACATCCGGACGCATCCGCCGGCTTCCCACCACGACCAGCATTCGTCGTTGTTGTTCACGTCCTGCACATACCAATCGCCAAGCGTTGAACTGCTTGAAAAGTCCTCGACAAACGGCACATCGTAGGGAGTCGGTGTGTTTGGCGAGGCTTTTTGAGCCGACAGCGTCCGCATTGGCGAAGATGACGCTATACGCTCAGCCTTTCTGACAACAAACGGTGTGGTTCCGCTTGTGTCAGGGCTACTACTATTGCTCCGCATTTGGGCGGCAATTGGGAATACCATTGCCGCAGCCAAAAGCGAGAAAATATGTTTTCTCATAATCTTGTCACTTAATGATTTTAGATGTTATAATTTGTTTGTCTGTTTTTATTTTCACTACATACGCACCTGCAGGCAAATGCTGCAAGCTGATTTCATTGGTATTGTCGGCGGCAGCGAGCATCAGTCCTGACATAGCGTATATCTGGATGTTGTCGATGTCGGTGTCGGAAACAATATGGAGTACATCATTGCTTACATACATTTTCATATCCTCGCCCGAAAGCGTGTGTACGGTTGATGTCACAATAGGCTCTATCTCGATATTGTCAAGATACACATTGGAGTAGTTGCTGATTTCCGTAGCCATAAAACCGAGATAGTAGTTGCCCGCGTCGGAGCTGATGTCGCCAGGCGTCGACGCGTCGGCATTGCCGGCAGTGCTGAATACGATTTCAGGCGACTGAGTGGCAACAATCAGATAGTATGGCTCGCCAATCTGTGTGGTCATCGTTTTATAGTCAGGGCTGGAGCTGACATACACAAAAAGATCGGCGGCTTCTGATTGCATCCAGGCATCGAACGTGAGACGGTAGATGCCCGCCTTCTCCAAGCACAGAGGCTTTGAAATCAGCCAGAACTCCTTATCGCCATAGGCGACAGGACGCAACTGCATGCAACCCTTTTCTTTGTTGTAGTTCCAGTTTATGGTGCCATAAGAATAGGTCGAGGCAACCGACCATCCGTCAATGTCTGACTCAGAATCAAATCTGTTTGCGTATGGCGGCTCAATGCCTTTGCCAATCCATCCCGACTCTACTGTAGCGGCAGCGCTGGTGTCGCCAAGGGCATCGGCTGTGTCAGGAGTGACAGCCACAACGCTATAGGTGTATTCGCCGGCAGCGTCGACTTCGTCGGTCACTTCCACGCTCTGCTTCGGATCGAGGTCGGCAAGCGTGCTGACCACTGCTCCGTTACGGCTGACAACGGCACTCAGTTTGCCTGTCAGCACGTCGCCCATCGTTGATTCCGCAGGCATTTTGAATGAAACCTTGGCTTTGTTTTCCAAGCCTACGGCTTCAACGCTCAGGTTGTCGACAGTCTTCGGCGTTACCGGAGCGATGATTATGTCGAAATCAGAGACGCTAACGGTTTTGGCATCGCCCGACGACATAACGTTGAGTCCGACATAGAAGATGCCGCTTGTTTCCGGACGGAAGTCGAACCCTATCGTTTCAAAATCAGTAGAGACTATTTCTCCAGAGCTGGTGATTGTATGGGCTTTCACGCCATCCACTGTCGGTTCGGAACCATATTTGAGAGCGAACGACTTCTTGCCGGAATCGACCTTAGCACGCAACGACACGCGATATGTATGTCCAGTCTCGACCTTGACAGGAGGCGTTATCAGCCAATCGTTGAAATAGGTTGAAGATGATTCGGTGGCTGTTGCCTCTCCATTGACAAATTCAAAAGTATTGTTGCCTGACCAACTGTTGTTGATCACTGTCCACAAGTTGGATTTCGCAGCGAAGTCGGATTCGAAAGGCACAGTCTTTGCGGCTCCGATATATGGCGACGCCACTTCCACAGCCTCGCCTTCTCCACCCATAGCGCCGGTGGTTACAGCTGCGATTTTGTAGGTGTGGTAGCCTTCTCCGACTTCCATGTCATTGTAGGTCACTTCCTGTCCGGCGACAAGGTCGCTTAATGTTGCGACCACGTCTCCGTCACGGTAAATGCGGGCATTGAGAGTGGCAGTCAATGCGGCACCAACGGTCGACAATGACGGCATCGTGAATTTCACGACAGCGGTGTTGTCAGTTCCCGTTCCCGCAACCGATGCATTCTCAACCACAGCAGGCAGAGTTTTAGCCTCTTCCACCGTGATGCTTGCCACATCGATAAAGGCTGCATAGCTTGTATAGCTGTAAGGGAGATAGAAGCCGATGAAATACTTGCCGCTTTCATTCACCGAGAATTCATAGGTATAGTCATTGAACGCATTTCCCGACAGTTTAGGGTCGGTTGAAGGAGTGATTTTTGCAGTCAGCCCGTCTTTGTCGTTCTTCAGACCATAGAGCATTCGGAACGGCCGAGAGCTGCTCGACGATGCACCGCAGGCGGCGTTGACTGTCACGCTATAAGTCTTGCCGGCTTCCAAGGCGATTGCCGGAGTGATCAGATAGTCGTCGGGCATAGTGTTTGTCAGCGACTTGTCGGCGTCGGCCTTGCCGTTGCGCTCGAAGAGCTGAGCATGGCCGTCGACAAATTCGAATTTCTCCGGATTTGTAGTGCCGCTGTCGTCGATTACAGTCCAAAGCTCCTGCTCGTTGACAAAATCAGAAACAAACGGTGTGTGCTTGCATTCGCCAGTCCAGTCGCTGTCGAGGCTAACCGGCTCGCTGTCGCCGCCGAGAGCGTCATCATTGGTCGGAGTGACGGCAATGATGCTGTATCGGTTGATTCCTGAAGAGGCATTCTCATCGATGAACGAGGCTTCACTGCCTGGTTCAAGGTCGGCTATCGATGCAATCTCCGCATCGTCTTTCAGCACTCGTGCCGTGAGCTTTGAAGTGAGGGCTTTGCCAAGTGTCGACTCTGCCGGCATGGTCCATTTCAATTCCACTTTCATTTCCTCACCAACCGACTTTGCCGAAGCGGCAGTCACAGGTTTGGCGATAGTGGCAATTTCCTCGATTGTCACGGAGTTGACGGTCACTGTCGTGATTTTGTAACCGGCATCGTTGATATGTATGCCAAGGCAGTATGCTCCGTCGGCTTCAACTGCATACTCTTTTCCGAAGTTTTTTGCCTCATTTGACAAAGAGATGGATCCGACAGACGTTGTCATTGCCGCCGATGAATTGCTCTTGCCAAGTTTCAGTTCAACCGATGCGCTGGAGTAGCTACTGCCATTGTGCATGCCGTTGACTGTCACTCTATACGTCTTGCCGGCTTTCATCAATACAGGAGGCGTTATCAGCCAATCGTTGAAATCACTATTGCTGTTTTCTGTAATCACAGCTTTTCCGTCGGTGAATGTGAACGATTTTTTTGTCGACGTCTTGCTGTTGTCCTCTACCGTCCAAAGAGACGACTCGTTGGCAAAGTCGGAAACGAACGGCACTGTCTCGGGTACGCCTACAAAACCCGACTCTACGGTTTCAGGCTCTGCAGAAGTAGCACCGTTGCCATTTTTAATGACTATGTAATATTTGTGGAAACCTTTGGTCAGGCCGTCGCTCTAGGTGTCGGTAAACGAGCCTTTCGCACCCGCTGCGGCAATGGTTTTCACAAGGGCTCCATCACGATAGATTTCGGCTGAAAGATTTGTCAGCGGAAGTCCGGTCTCGCTTGTTGTCGGGTTGGTCCATTCGAGAGCCACAGAGATGGCGCCATCGGTGGCTGGAGTGGCTTTCACGCCAGTGGCGATGTTTGGCACCACAGGTATTTCCACTATACTGATGTCACTGAGCGATAGGGTGTTATTGTAGTATGACGATGAATACATCGCATTGTCGGCATGCCATCCGATATAGGCTGTGCCTGTGCTCTTTGGCGAGAATGCCTTTTCTGTCACAACTGCCTTTTTGTCCTTCTCTGCTTTGACGTTGGCAATCTGTTCAGTCATTGCCTCGGCAGAGACTCCAGAACCCATCATCACGTCAAGGTTGAATTCGTTGGCAGGATTTGAGAAAGCCGACGTGAACGAGAGCTTATAGGCTTTGGCGGCGTCGAGCGCGAACGGACGGCTGACAAACCAGTCGTCGTTTGACTTGTTACCGTCGGCTTTTATCTCGGCATGGTCTGCTTTGATACTCCAATTGTTGGTGTTGTCGCCGTTTATGGTTTTCCAGAACGCCATCTCTTCTGCATCGCTGAAATCAAGTGTGTAGGGAGGGGCAATTGCCGCGAGAGGCCCAACGTAGGCTGTGCGCACGCTTGCCGTGGCACTTTTTTTGCCGTCGGCATCGACAATCTCGACGCCGTATGTGTAGTAGCCAGATGCCGGCACCTCGTCAGTAAGACTTACGGCAGCGCCGGAGGCGGTCGACGCAGCGTCGGTGAGCGATTTCAGCAGCACGTCGTTGCGATAGATGTTGATTTGCTTGATTGAGAGAGATTCGCCGGTGTTGTAGGTCGCTGGATTGGTCCATCCAAGAGCTACGGTCATTGCCTCATTTGCTCCACGCTCTGCGGTAAGACCCGTCACCATGTTTGGCTTTGTTTCAAGAATCGACTTTTCAACTTTGAATGATGTGAAGTCAAGCATATATGCGCTTGAACCATTTGACCAGTCGTATACGCAGAAATAAATCGGACTGTCGTCTGTTGAATCAAAAGAGAAACTGTCGGTGATTGATTGTTTATCCGAATTCAACTCGTAGTCTTTGGAATACAACTGTTGACTTGTAGCCGTTGCGCTTTTCAGAATATAAACTGTGAATTTTTCATTTGGGTACCTCGTACTACCCACCTTGAATGTATATGTAAAAGTGTAGCGGCTACCGCTTTCCGTCTGCAACTCAGGGCTGAACAGGTAAGCTTTGCTGTCACCAGTGGTGATTTTTGCTTGCCAATATCCGTTGGATCTGCTCCAAGAGCCTTTGCCTGTGGTTGTTTTTGTCCATCCGTCATCACTCTTGAAGTCGGGCGAGTAAGGATAGGTCGTCACTGCAGCGCTGATGCCAGCCGACGAGAACAACGTCAACAGCAGCATCAGTGCGTTAATTAAATAAAATTTCCTCATAATCTCATTTGTCCTTTTTGTTAATATTTGTTTTTAATTCTGTCCCAAAGCAACAACTATTGTCTCATGTCAACAGCTTTTTCCAATGCAAAATTATGCATTGGAAATTTAATATACAAACAATTTGCCAATAAAAGCACAAAAAGAATATCAAAATTTTATTATTTGATTAAAAAATCTGACACAAGAATTGCTTAGTCACGGATTATACAAGGATTTTCACGAATTATTATGTCATACAAAAAAATGACGCCGGTGCATAATGCCGACGTCCATAAAATGCAAATAATTCTTAATTCAGTATTTTCCGCTGCGGATGCGGTAGATTGTCTCCTTTGTCAGATTGAGAAAAGAGGCAAGCTGTGTGACCGTCACAAGGTCGAGGATGTTGGGATAGCGTTCCAATGCCCACTGGTAGCGTTCGCGTGCTGGTTTGTGGAGCATCACCATCTGTTCCTCAAGAAAGTCGGCATAGCTCGACAGTCCGAGGCTGATGTATTTAAACACCTCACCCTGGCGGCTTTTGTCGAGAAGATTGAGGTCGGGCAGCGGCACATAGCACACATCAGACGGCTCCATAAATTTGATGATGATATGATGGTGTCCGGAACGGATAATCGTTTCCGGACGGATAAGGAAATGCGATGCAAAGGTAAAGGCGAAATTGTGCTCGCGCCCGCGCTCGATATAATATGTGCGAGCCGAGCCTCTGATGAGAAAAATCATATTTTTCAACAATTCGTTTTGCCCTTCGACAATCTCTCCTTTCTTGAAATGCACAAATTTCAAGCTTTTGATGAGTTTTGCCTCTTCCTCTGTTGAGAGGCTCATTTTGTGGCGCAAATCGTTGAGAAACGACAGCTGGTCGCCGTAGACAATGTCATTTTCTGCCATTGAGCATTTCCTCCACTTTTTGCCGCACATCGGTCATAAGCCACAACGGTGTCGACGTGGCTCCGCAGATGCCTATTGTCTCGACATTGTCAAGCCATGCCGGGTCGATATCGTCGGGAGTATAAATCATGTGGGTGTTGGCGTTCACGTTGCGGCATTCGTTATAAAGAATCATTCCGTTGCTGCTCTTGCGTCCGCTCACGAAAAGCACAAGGCTGTGCTCCTGTGCGAACTGGCGCATGCGCGGCATCCGGTTTGCCACCTGACGGCATATCGTGTCGTGACATTCGAACCGCCCTGAAGGCTTGCGCCGGGCTATCTCCTGCTCAATCTGGCGCAGCCCGTCGAGCGACTTGGTGGTCTGCGAATAAAGTACCACATCGCGGCTGAAATCTATTTTATCGATGTTGTCGACACCCTCCACAACAATCGCCTCCCCGTCGGTCTGCCCGACGAGTCCGTTTACCTCTGCATGCCCCACTTTGCCGTAAATCACGATTTGCGGACGCTCTTTTTCCTCGAAAGAACGGCGGATGCGTTTCTGAAGCATCAGCACCACCGGACAGGTGGCGTCGATTATCTCAATGCCGTTCTCACGGGCGATGCGATATGTTTCAGGCGGCTCGCCATGGGCGCGCAGCAACACCTTCACTCCGTGCAGACGGCGCAGGTCGTCGTGCGTGATGGTCACCAGCCCCTTGCTCTGCAACCGTTCCACCTCGTTTGAGTTGTGCACAATGTCGCCCAGGCAGTAAAGGCTTCCGCTTTTCGCCAGCTCCTCCTCCGCCTTTCGGATTGCCGTCACCACTCCCGGACAGAACCCCGAATTCTTATCGATTTCAACCTTTGCCATCAACTATTCGGCACTTGACAGTTTATTGTAAAGATCGAGCAGCCACTTGTCCTGCTCAGCGATTGTCATGTTGCTGTTGTCGAGCACCACAGCGTCGTCGGCCTTGCGCAGCGGACTCTCGGCACGCGTGGTGTCGATACGGTCGCGCTCGCACACGTTGGCAAGCACGTCCTCATAGGTCACGCTGTCGCCTTTGGCGCGCAACTCCTCGTAACGGCGGCGGGCACGCGTCTCGGGCGACGCGTCGACATACACCTTCATCTCAGCGTCGGGAAACACCACCGTGCCTATGTCGCGGCCATCCATAACGATGCCTTTCTGCTTGCCCATGGCTTGCTGCTGCTTGACAAGAGCGCGGCGCACACTGCCTACTGCGGCAACGATGCTCACCTTTGACGACACCTCCATACGGCGTATCTCCTGCTCCACCACTTCTCCATTGAGCATTGTCTGCGTTTTTCCGTCGGCATCAACTCCAAACGTGATATTGATGTCGGGCAACGCTGCTTCCAAACGTTCGGTGTCGAGGCGGTCGCCGTCAAACAAGCCGTTGCGCAGGCAGTAAAGCGTCACGGCACGATACATTGCGCCAGTGTCGATATAGGCATAGCCTATGGTTTTTGCAAGTTTCTTTGCCATTGTACTTTTACCCGACGAGGAAAAGCCGTCGATGGCTATTGTAATGAGTCGTTTATTGTCCATATTGTATGCGTGGTTAAAATTCGTAGATGTTTGTCGACAGGTTGACCATAAAAGTAAAACCTCCCGTGTGGGGCTGCGCCATCGCCACGCCAACACGGAATTTCGACGATTTCAATCCGGCACCCATTGAGAATCCCGAAATGAAATTGCGCGCGAAGGTAGCCATGTCTGTCTTCGTCTTATGATTGTAGCCAAGAGCCACATAAAACTTATCGCTCGGGGCATAGTCAAGTCCGAAAATCAAATGCCGGAACAGATTGCTCATAAATTTATCCTCTTTCACAAGCTCCGAATGCGTGTCGTTGCTGTCCTTGAGCTTATAGTACGGCAAATGCCATTTTGTCAATCCATGAGCTGTTATAGACAAGCGGAACGGACCGCCTTTTAGCGACTGCGAGTAGCCCAGCTGCACATCCCACGGCAAACGGTCGTAATGATCCTCGAAACGCTTCACCTGACCGCCAAGATTCTTCACAACCGCCGACAGAGAAAGATCCTTGTCGGGATTGTAATAATTTATACCCAAGTCGGCAGCAATGGCAAACGCATTATACTGCTCATAGTTTGAATACAGAAACTTCATGTTTATACCTCCCCGCAGGCGGTCGTTGAAATCGTGGGAATACATCCCGCTGAACGCAATGTCGCTCACATTGAACGACCCCGTTTCAGCACCCGTCTGATCCATCCCCCGCATCGAGCCATAGCCGAAATACGTTATTCCAGCCGACCAAGCGGCATGCTCTCCAGCCTCCTTTGCAAAACGCGCCGACATAAAGTTGCTGCTCCCGAGATAGCGCATATAGCCCACACCGGCCTGCATATCCACCTCCGGGCCAAGCAAAGCCGGATTCTGCTCATAGAGATTAATATCGTCATCGACAACGCTGATATTGACACCGCCAAGCGCATATGCGTGCGACGACGTTGGGATGTTGAGATAATTGTAGGCAGTGCCGTCCTGCGCCCTGGCTGTCCAGAACGTGGCCATAACCGCCGTCACAATATATATGATTTTCCTTATGCTCATAAACATTCAGGCAGGAATGCATCTCCCGCTTAAAGAATAACGGCAAGAAGGCAACAATAGTATATCCTCCCACCAAAAATAAAGCGTAAGCCACAAATTACATCCCTGCCAAAAACTTATGCGACAGATGTCCCCGCAATCCATAACGTCTTGTTGGAATTAAAACATTTGCCTATATTTGCACTATCGTTGCCGTTGCCAAAAAGTTGTTGCGCAATACGGCAAAGAAAGTTAATCGCACCAAGAACTAAAACACTGTAGGATAAATCATGATTGGAGCAATAATAGGTGATATTGTTGGATCACGCTTCGAGTTTAACAACACCGATGACCTGAATTTCGAGCTATTTACTGACGAATGCAGCTTTACAGACGACAGCATCTGCACTTTGGCTATTGCCTATGCTCTCGTCAGCGGCATCAGTTATGAGGAAAGCCTTAGATTCTGGTGTTCTTCTTATCCGAACCCCATGGGAGCGTATGGCGGCAGCTTCGCACGCTGGCTTGCCTCAAGCAATCCAAAGCCCTACAATAGCTTCGGAAACGGTTCTGCAATGCGCGTGTCTCCAGTAGCTTGGTGGTTTGACAATTTGGACGACGTGCAGCGCGAAGCTGAGCAAACGGCTCTCCCTACACACAACCACCCAGAGGGCATCAAAGGGGCTGTCGCCACCGCATCGGCCATATTCATTGCCCGCAAACACGGCAAAGACGCTATGCTTGAATCAATGAAGGAATTTTACCCTCAATGGGTGAATCCCGCTCCCGGAAGCAACAAATTTGACGAGACTTGTCAAGGCACAATGCCTGTTGTGTTCGGAATTATCAATAAGGCAAACTGCTTTGAAGAAGCCATCCGCTATGCCATCGCCGTCGGTGGCGACAGTGATACCATCGGTGCTATAGTAGGTTCTATTGCGGAAGCTATATGGGGAATACCGAAAGCTATCTCGGATGCAGCACTTGGATTTCTGCCAAACCTCATGGCAAGCAATATCGCAAAGTTTTACGAATCATTAGCACAAAGACAAAAATAACAAGACTTGTTCTCAGTCGCTTCGATGAGCAAATGGCGTATGAGGCACAAACGTGCCAACCTCCACTCCTCGGCACATCCACAGAGGGAAATCGCCGAAGAGCGGTTGTAGAAAGAGGTTGCGCAGAGGGAAAACCGCCGAAGAGCGGTTTCATACGTTAGCACGGGGTTGGCTCGCCTCCCCCGTGACACCGGCGGCGCACGCAACTACCGCCGAAGAGCGGTTGCAGAAATACCATCGCCACGTCTTTTCCGAAATCGCCGATGCAAAATTACTTGCTAAAATATACCCCGTGATTTATACAACCGCTCTTCGGC
>ULSM01061924.1_pt1 | contig 14064 bp, 9 predicted proteins | sample 1956381 | NCBI WGS metagenome assembly ULSM01 (sample SAMEA4835710, study PRJEB28245) | human gut metagenome | biome: gut microbiome; material: fecal sample | place: Denmark | collected 2008 | reverse complement strand
GATGGATTTTTTGATTATATTAATTGATTTGGTTGTTATTGTACTGGGTATTGTAGATGTTCGGTTTGGTTTTAAGTGTAAGAGGGAGCAGCATCATAATAAAATGAATGCACAGATTTATGTTGGGGATGGGACGATAGTATGGATTTTTGGACTTATCAGCTGGGTGGCTGGAATTTTGGAAATGATACTTTTACTAGTTAGTTTCAATGAGTTAGCATTTTATATATGGCTGCTTATATGTATTATGGCACAGTGGGGGATAACAGCATTTCTATGGCAACACTATTGTTATTCGGCAGTGTATTTATATGAGAAAAAGATTTATTTTTTTGACAAAAGAAGAAAGCGGAATATAGTGTTAGAAGATAAAGTAGGGATAAAGGCAGCATTAGGAAACGCAGTATATGGTTTTTTTGATGAAAATGATAATAAGTTATTTGAAATTCAAATGAAAAAGAAAAATGCAAGTGAATTAATGCAGCTTATCAAAAACGAAATAAGTAATAGAAATCCATGATTTTTGGAGGTAGCATAATGGGAAAAATTGATACGCAGGCTGAAAAACAGTTAGTTCGGACATGGAAAAGTATCATTATTTTGTCTGGGTTTACAATGATTGTGGGAATTGGATGTTGGATTCAGGCTGGAAATGAAATGATTTCTGGTAAATTAAGCACAGTTGCAATATGGTCAATTTTTGGAATGATACATATATTAATTGGTTGTTTTGGAATCCGGTTTTCCAAAAAGAAAAAGGAAGATTTGCAGGATGCAAAATATATTGTGAGAAGGAAAAAAGGAACTGATATTTTAGGCATCGTAACATATTGTGTGGCAGCTTGTATGTTTTTATTGACATTGTTATTTTCTGAGATAGACGATATTGCATTTGTTTACATTGCAGTTTGTACCAGTTGTATGTTGTTCGTCTCATTTTTCTGGTTTTCCATGTATCGTGAGCAAAAGATTATAGTTAATGAAAAAGAAATTATCATTTGCAATTTTTTTGGAAAAAGGAAGACGATTAACAGACAGGAGATAGATCGAATTACAACCGACCAAAATCGTGTGCGATACAGTTTTATGAATAAACAGAATCAACAATTATTTGGTGTATCCATTAACATGGTCGATGCAGTTGCATTTATACAGGATATATTGGATGAGTTAGAAAAAAGAGTATGATTCTAGGAAATATTTAGTGTATATATCAATAAAATCCTTTGGAATGCAGTTACATATAATGGTATAGGGGTAATATGTCAGTAGAGTAAAGAGTGAAAATGCGTATTACTGCTATGGAGTGACATTGGTATTTGAGACGTGAGTTATAATTGCATTTAAATAAGATAAAATTGGAGGTTTATTATGGCATCAGTAGATTACGCATGGAGTATAGAACTCGGAAAAGAATTAACAGCATCAGAGGCTCATGAAAAATGGTTTATGGGAATAATTTCTGATAAAACTAAGTTTGAATGTAGAGATGAAAATTGTCATGCTCAGATTACATGTGTTAATATGGATAAGCAGCAATATCAAATGAAAATGAGAGAGCATTTCAAAGTTTATGGTCAGCATTCAGAAAAGTGTGAAGAAGTAAAGAAGAATAAATATGTAAATAGAAAAGATAAGGCGGGAAATGGAACAGAAGCACCAGAACTGGAAGAAGAAATTACGTTTAGCTTAGAAAGATTGCCAAGTCATGCGGTAACACAAGTTAGTAAGCAGGATGGTGGTTTGGCAGAAGGTGACGGAGTAGGGAATAGAATTGTAAATAAAAAAATGGAAAGCCAAAGAAAAAGCGGTTTAAGAAAATCACATTTATATTTAATACATACATTAGTAACCAAGTATTTATATGGTTTGAAACATGGAAATTTAGACAAAATTGAAGTTAATATTTGTTATCCACATAGCGAAAAAATATATAAATATTCACTGGATAAATTGTTTATGAATATAAAGAATACAGCTTTTATAGCTGCTGATTCATGGAAAATGAAAATATTTTTTGGAAAAGCCAAGATTACCAGAAATAGAAAGGGTGAGTATTGGATAAATTTTGAAAGTACATTTGATAAAGATGATAGAAAAGTATGTTGTTTTATTAATCAGCAAATTCTTGATAATACACTTAGTAAAAATGCATCTAAAAAACTATTAGATGATTTTTTAAATAAAGACGATACATACTGTTTTGTATTTGGAAAACTCAAAGAAACCAAAGAAAGAATTTACGTTAATATTTTGACGTTAGATCATCTTGGATGTACAACAGAAGATATTGAGAGAATAGATGATTTGGCAGACGAATAGTAAAAAGTGATGTCCCCAAAAGAATGTTGAGAAATCAGCATTCTTTTTTTGCCCATTTTTTCGCAACAGGTAATCATTTTAGCAAAATTACATCAGATTATATGGTGCAAATTTCGGGAAAATAATACAATTAAAAATAATTGTAAAAAATAAAGAAATGAAATTGACGATAAAAAAACAGCATTTCCACTAATACCGGGAATGTTTTTGTAGTTTATCGGAGCAGGGGTTAATTTTTATACGAATTATTTCATGTGGAGATAAAGGAGAGGGAATGGAAGAAAAAGTTGTGGTTGAATTTATCAATGATATGAAACAGACACATGTGGATCTGGAAATTCCATTGGAAATAACAGCAAATGATCTTGTGCTTGCACTGAATGAGGCATATGGATTGGAAATGGATACAGAGAATATTTTCAGCTGTTATCTTGTTGCTGAGAATCCGATTGCTTTTTTAAGAGGAAATAAAACATTAAAAGAATTTGGTATCAGAAACGGTTCTTATATTATTTACCGGAGGGCGTAAATATGGATTATCAGTATAAAATAATCGTCAGCAACAGAACAGTATATAAGGAATTTGAAATTGCAGCAGGGGTAGAGAATGTGAGACTTGGAACAACCTCATCCTGTGAATTTCGATTGAATCCGGAAACTTTTTTTTCAGAGATCGAGATTGAGTTTTCGGTACATAGCAATAAATGGAATATGGACTGTGCGGATCAATTGTATTTTAGCAGAGGTGACATGCGGAAAATATATTCCATGGAGATCAACCATGGAGATATGATATCAGTCTGTTATTCGAATACAGGGAACGAAGCGTTTGAAATGCGCTTTATGATTGACTTTGAGGCGAAAGTACCAAACTACAACTGGTACATTGAACTTCCAGAGCGGATAGAGATATCTTCGGAACCGGGAGCAGCAGTTGTTTTAAGGAGCCAGTTTGAAAAAAATATCCAGCTCGTAATACAAAAAAGAGGAAAAAGTTATTTTCTGCAGAAAGTGCAGTCAGCTTTCGGCGTGTTGAGAAATGGACAACAGATAGAGCAAAGTGTGGAACTTCATGATTGTGATTTCTTTTCGGTGGATGAGTACCAATTTTATTTTAAGGAAGGAAAAATTTATTTTGATCAGACTGGATTGCGGATAAACAAGATACCGGTGCATGAAATCAGACATTGTGTCAACGAACTGGAATATCCGTTATTTAACCGGAATACGAGAATCATAAAACAGCTTCCAGATGAAAAGATAGAAATTTTAGATGCTCCTGAGATTCCTAAGAAACCGGAAAATAATATTGTTATGAACCTGATGCCCTCTATTACAATGATTGGGCTTGTTGTTGTGTTCCGTGGAATTATGAACACTTCCGGTTCATCCGGCTCGTATGTGATTTTGAGTGTATGCTCCATGGCACTTGGGGTGGTGACTACCATATTAGGGTTTCTGTCGGGAAATAAAAAATATAAAAAGGACTGCGAGGAACGTATTACAAAATACAACAGCTATATTGACAAGAAGAAACACGAAATCGAAATAAAACGTGAGGAAGAAGAGGAAAGTTTAAGAGATACATACTGTGATGTGGCGAGTGATGTTGACACAGCAATGAATTTTGATCGCCGATTATTTGAAAGAACAAGAGAGGATGCTGATTTCCTGTGTGTATATCTTGGAAAGGGAAGCGTGGAATCCGAGCGGCAGATTGATTATAGGAAGCAGGAACGGATGGAAGTAGGCGATGAACTTACAGATCTGCCTGAAAAAATCTGTGATATGTATGCAAAGATTGATCATGCCCCTGTTTATGCAGATTTGAAAAATGCAAATGCAGTTGGAGTTGTCGGAGAAAAAAAGGCATTGTATGCAATGTTCAAAAATATTGCGATTGATATCTCAGTCAGACATTATTACGGTGATGTCAGACTTTTTCTGCTGGTGGATGATGAAAAGCAATATGAGTGGGTCCGTATGCTTCCGCATCTTGGAAATGAGAAGGGAACACGTAATATCGTATGCAATAATGAGAGCAAAAATAATCTTTTTGAAAATTTGTTCCGTGAATTAAATTATAGGGAGCAGACAAAAAATATTCCCTATTACTGTGTCATTCTTGTTGAAAATGAATTTGGTATCAAAAATCATCCAATTTCAAGATACATCGAGAGGGCAGCAGAACTTGGAATGGTTTTTGTATTTTTCGAGACAAGTGCAGAAAAACTGCCATTGCATTGCAACCAAATAGTTACACTGACTTCCGGGCATGAGGGAAATATCTGTCTTTCTGAAAATGGCAATAAGGTGCAGGAATTTGAGTATCAGGCAATATCAGACATGCAGGCAGGAGCAGTGGTACAAATGCTGGCACCTGTTTATTGTGAAGAAATCGGACTTGAAAATTCTCTCAGAAAAAATATTACGTTATTTGAATTACTTCATATATTTGCAGCAGAAGATCTGAACCTTGGAAAAAGATGGGGTGAGTCACAGATTTACAAGACAATGGCAGTACCTCTTGGAGTAAATGCAAAAGATGAAGTAGTTACTTTAAACCTGCATGAGAAGTTTCACGGACCACATGGACTGGTAGCGGGAACAACGGGATCGGGCAAGAGTGAGATACTGCAAAGTTACATATTATCGGCTGCAACGATATTTCATCCTTATGAAATTGGATTTGTAATTATCGATTTCAAGGGCGGAGGAATGGTAAACCAGTTTCGGAATCTGCCACATCTGATCGGTGCAATCACCAATATTGACGGAAATGAGGTACAGAGATCATTAAAGTCAATAAAGGCAGAATTGATGAAGCGTCAGAATCTTTTCGCGCAGGCTGGTGTGAACCATATTGATAAATATATTGAACTTTATAAAGAGAAAAAAGTGCAGACAGCATTACCACATCTGGTAATTATTGTAGATGAATTTGCAGAGCTGAAGGCAGAACAGCCAGATTTTATGAAAGAGCTGATATCTGCAGCTCGTATTGGACGAAGTCTTGGAGTACATCTGATTCTTGCAACACAGAAACCAAGCGGTGTGGTAGATGGGCAGATCTGGTCAAATTCAAAATTTAAACTTTGTCTGAAAGTACAGTCTAAAGAGGACAGTAATGAAGTTTTAAAAACACCGCTTGCAGCGGAGATTAAAGAACCCGGACGGGCATATCTGCAGGTTGGTAACAATGAGATATTTGAATTGTTTCAGTCGGCATTCAGCGGGGCACCTGCAACGCTTGATGAGAGTGAGGGAAATAAAGAATTTAGTGTTTCCGAACTGAATTTTGCTGGAATAAAAAAAGTGGTTTACCAGAAAAAGAAAATAAAAAAGAAGGATTCCCATACGAAGAACCAGCTGGAGGCAATTGTAGATTATATAGCAGAATATTGCGAAGAAAAAGGAATCAGAAGACTTTCGAATATTTGCATGCCGCCATTGCCGGAATTATTAACCTATGAGAATGGGGAGAGGCTGGATTCAGAAGAAATTTATGCATATATAGGTCTTCTGGATGATCCGGACAGACAAAGTCAGGAAAAACTGAAAATTAACATTACGGCACAGAACTATATACTGATCGGTTCTGCACAGTGCGGAAAGACAAATGTATTACAGACGATTATCCGAAGTCTTGCAGAAAACTATACACCGGAGGAGGTAAATCTTTACATTATCGATTTTGGCTCCATGATTTTGCGCAATTTTGCAGAGCTTCATCATTGTGGTGGTGTCGTGTGCGTATCAGATGATGAAAAATTAAAAAATCTGTTTAAATTGCTGCAAACAGAGATGGTAAAACGAAAAGAAATACTGGCACAGTCTGGGGTAAGTTCTTTTGTTGCCTATAAAGAAGCCGGGTACCGTGACCTGCCACAGATTGTTGTAGTGATTGATAATCTGACGGCATTGAAAGAAATGTATCTGCAGGATCAGGATTATCTGCTGCCATTGTGCAGAGATGGAATAGCAGTTGGTATTTCATTTGTTGTGGCAAATGTTCAGACTTCCGGTATTGGCTATCGCTATCTGAATAATTTTGAAGGACGAATTGCATTGTTTTGTAATGAAACATCAGAGTATGGAATGTTGTTTGAGGGCTGCAGAATGAAGCTGCCAAATATTCCGGGAAGATGTTTGATCCAGTTGAACAAGCACACTTATGAAAGCCAGATGTATTTGTCATTTGAAGGCGAAAAAGAATTCGAACGTGTACAGAAGATACAGGATTTTGTGAAGAAACAGAATGAAAAATACACCGGAATGAAAGCTGCGATAATACCGGAAATTCCAAAAGAACTGACACTATCCTACATCCAGAAAACTTACCCGGATTATTTAGAGGAAGGAAAAGTAATGCTGGGACTTGATTATAATACGGTTTCTCCAATGATGTTAGAAATTGCGCAGGGAGGAATGTTTACGATTTCAGGTAAAAAGGAAAAAGGAAAAGATATCTTTGTAAAATACCTGCTTGAAGCAATGCTGCTTCCGGCATTTGGAGGTACAGACCTGTACATTCTGGATGATATGACACGGAGATGGGCTGATTATGAATTTCATCCGAACACAGCTGTATATGACAATACAACAGGATCTATCCGGACCATTTTTGATGAGGTCGATCAGCGGGTGCAGAGCAGATATGAAGATTTTGCACAGAGACAGGAAGCTGCATTGGATGATGAGAACTGGATCGTAGTTGTCATTGAAAGCTCGGACGCAATTGCAGAGATAAGCGCAGACAAAAAAATAATTGGAACTATAAAAGGAATGCTCGGCAAATACCGCATGATGAAAGTGCTCATACTTATGACCAATGTGGAAAATGCGGCAATTCCATTCAGTGCACCAGATTTAATGAAAATTGTAAAAGATAACCGGAGATATATTATTTTTGATGATATATCCAATATTAAACTGTGTGATCTGTCAGTGAGCATTGCAAAAAAATATGCAAAACCAATAGAATTTTGCGATGCATTCTATGTGAATGAGAATGAGCTGACAAAAATTAAAACAGTAAAATTATCATGATGGAATTCTGTATATGCAGATTTACCATATAATAAAAATTTTAAGGAGGAACAAAAAGATGGCAGTAAACAAAGTGGATTATGAGGTGCTTACAAGTGGAGTGAGCGTGTACTCAAATCAGGCAGGAGCACTTGACGATGTGATCAATTCTTTAGTGCAGATGAATGGTCAGTTGCAGGATGGCTGGACAAACCAGACTGCAGACGCATTCATTGAACGTTTTGAGAATGAATACAAACCGGCACTTGAGAATGCAAGGGATGCAATCCAGAGTATTTCTGATTTCATTCAGAATTACATGCAGAACAGACAGGATGATGATGCACAGGGTGCTGCGGCTGTAAGAGGCTAATCTTTTATCCATGCGGATTCTTGAAAAACAGGAACCCGCATGGATAATCCTGAAAAATGAGAAAAATAATTGAACATAAACATGAAAGTGTTTAAGATAAAAAGTGATATACAGTGGAGGAGAAGGCATGACGAAGTCGCAGTGTTATGCAGAGATTGCGCAAAAACAGAGTGAGATTGCGAATTATAATACAAAAATTGAAAAGCTTAACAGTGAAATTTTGGAATTGAATCAAGTGAAAAGCAGTATCAGTTCGCTTCAGGGATCTTTTTCGGAGTGTAAAAATTCCGGTACATCTAAATTGGAGAATACAGGTGCAGTTCAGAAAATTAACAGTAAATTTACTTCTAAATTTTATGAAGGAATGCATGATTTATATAATGGTGCAGCTTTTTGGAATGCTTCCAGCGGACTGGATAAAGCGATTGAGCGTGTTGCATTGGAGATTACAAGAAAACAGGATGAAATAGCAGGGTGTAATCAGGCGATACAGGATTGTAACAACAGAATCGCTCAGCTCAATGCAGAAATAGCCAGAATTGAGAGAGCAGAACAGGAAGCGAGAGAGGCAGCGGCGAGAGAAGCAGCAGCCCGTGAGGCGGCAGCAAGAGCAGCGTCGGCAAATACATCAAACAAGAAATAACCAGATCAATTCAAAGGAAGGAAGTACAACATGGCAGGAACGGCACTTAAAATAGATGATGATTATGTTTTAGATATGGGAACAACTCTTTCAGATAATGAGACGGAGTTACAGTCAGGTGTAGACAAGTATTTGGAAATTATGAAAAAAATCAGGGAAGATGCTATTAAGGAAGGGGAAACCGCACAGGCATTGGATACCTTTATTACTTATGCTGGGGAATTAAAAAATGTGATCACAGAACATGGTGTGAATGTAAATAAAACGTGTCAAAAATTTAAAGCTGAAATAGATGAAAATGATCAGTATTTATTCTAGGAGGGGCAGATGATGACAAATGTTATAGATACAGAGAAATTAGGCAGTTATATTGTGGAGTTAAAAAATCTGCATACAGAGTGGGCAGCAAAGAACATTGTTATGCCGGATGTCGGAGAATGTGGAGGCAGTACGATTATTCAGATTGAGGAAATGGGAAAACAGTATCAGAAAATGCAGGAGGCATTTGTTTTATTGTTGGAAAATACGATTTCCTACATGGAACAGAGAAAAAGCTCGGTTGAGACGAAAGAAAAGACACATTCAGAAACATTTTCTTCATAGGAAGAAAAAGAAAGCATGGGGATAAGAAAATGTTCAGGGATTTTTCACAGGAAGCAAAAGAAAAGCTGATAAGTTATGTGAATGATACATCTTCCGATGGTATCTGGCAGATTATAAAGAATAGTATTGATTACATGGATGTAAAAATTAAAAACTGGCTGCATACGTTAGACAGTTATGCTTATTTATCTCAAATGGATGGTTATTACCAGACTGTTCTAAATAAGCATGATACAACCATTGAACAGATCGAACAGATTTTTACAGCCGTAGAACATGTAGATACAGCCTATCTCAAGCACGGAGCAGAGATGAATACATGTGCAGAAAAAATCATTAAGTTAATGAATACTCTGGCACAGACGATAGATCCTGCCGGAGGTAACCTTGATATGGCTTCACAAAAAGGTGTTCTCGATGCCGCAGTTGCAGATCTGAAAGATGCTCAGGCAACGGTAGAAAAAGAAATTCAGGAAGAATTGCTGGGAACAGATGCTGCTGGTACAAATTATTGTGGTGATCCTGTGAATATGACAACCGGGAATTTTGTGTATGATAGGGAAGATCTGGTTGTAGGAGGAGAAATAAATCTTTCATTTCATAGGTATTACAATTCAAAAGATGATACAACAGGAACAATTGGAAAAAGTTTTAGACATAACTATGAAATTTCTTTAGAAAAGAAAACGGAAATAAGCGCTTGCATTCATATGTATGATGGACAATGCTTATATTTTGAAAAAGAAAATGATGGAAGTTATAAGGGAACAGGAACTGCTTTAGAAATACTGTTTGAGAATGAAGAAGGGTATAGATTGTGTCGTGCAGGACTAGATAGCATGCAGTTTGATAAAATGGGAAAATTGGTGCGTGCGGAAGATATAAACGGCAGAGGAATAACATTCTCATATAATGAAAGTGGTTTATTGGAAACAGCTTGTGCAGATAATGGAAATATCTTTTCTTATTATTATAATGAAAAAAATCTTTTGGTAAGAGTTGAAGATCAGTCAGGAAGAAAGATATTACTTACATATAAAGAAAATTTGTTGGAAACAGTCACACTTCCAGATGGTGGAGTCTATCAGTATCAATATGGTGTTGACGGAAGAATCTCACATGTTGAGAATGCCGGTGGAGTTACTACCATATGTAACGATTATGATAATAAACATCGTATTACGCGTCAGAAATTTCCAGATGGTGGAGTGATGGAATTTTTGTATGATGATGTAAAAAAGAGAGTTATTTGTACGGAGCGTAATGGCCAAAAAATAATATATGTGCATGATAATTTATATCGTCATACGGAAACTCTCTATGAGGATGGAACAAGGGAAGAATATATTTATAATGATAAAAATCAATGTGTCTGCGTAATGGATCGTAATAAAAATAGAAGACGTATGGCATATGATAACAGAGGAAATCTGACGCAGGTAACAGATGAAGCAAAACGCAGAATCAATATGACATATGATGCAAATAACCATTTATTAAATGTGAGTATAAATGGTAAAGCAAGATTAAAGCATTATTATGATGCACATGGAAATTTGATCTGTACAGAAAATGCGGATGGAGCTATTGTCAAAATTGAGAATGATAAGGCAGGAAGACCAACTACAGTAGTGCAGCCGGATGGCAGTGAAGTTGCTTTTACATATGATGATCGGGGAAACATTATTTGTATAAAAAAAGCAACCGGCGGTGTAGAAAAATATCAGTATGATAATTTGAACCGTGTCATTAAGACAGTGGATGGAAATGGAAATGAGACTTCATATCAGTATGATGTGGCAGATAGAATTGTAAGTGTAAAAAATGCTAATGGAGATACACGTACATACCAGTATAATAAAAATGGAAATTTAACAGAAATTTGTGATTATGATGGATATACTTTAAAAGCAAAATATAATGGCATAGGACAGCTGGAATATTTAATAGATAAAGAAGGCGCAGCAACTAAATATTTATATGATAAAATGTGGAATATTTCCGGTATTATAATGCCGGATAAGGCTGTATACAATTATATTTATAATAAGGAAAACCGGCTGAAGGAAGAAGTTTTACCTTATGGGAGTACGATAAAGTATAACTATGACGCTCTCGGAAACTGTATTGCAGTTACGGATGCGGAAGGAAACGTTACATCGTATACCTATGATTGTGCAAATCGGATAATAGAAGTGTTAGATTCAGATGGAGAAAGGACATCCTTTACTTACGATAAGGATGGAAATTTGATTACAATTGTAAATGCATTAGGTGACATTACATCTTATACATATGATGAAATGGGCAGACGGAACAGTGTAACGGATGTAGAAGGAAATACGACGAGTGTCTATTACAATAAAATGGATCAGGTACAGAGGATTTGTTATCCGAATGGCAGCAGTACAGAATATTTGTATGAGAAAGGTGGACGGTTACATAAGATTCAATATCCAGATGGGGCAGTTGAAATTTATACATATGATAATGAAGATAATCTGATCCAGCGGACAAATGCATTAGGTGAATGTGTTCAGATGAAGTATGACAGACTTAATCGCTTGACAGATTTAATAAATCCAGCAGGTGGAGTACGGCATTATTCATATGATGCAGTTGGCAATGTGGTAGAGATGATTGATGAAAATGGAAATCGAACATCTTACGAATACTCTCCAAATGGCGATTTGACGTGTGTGACAGATGCTTTAAACAACAAGACATATTACACATATGATAAGGTTGGAAATCTTTTACAGATAAAACGTACCGGGGAACAAGGGGAGAGCGACTCTGTTACTGATTATAAATGGGATCTGCAAGGAAATGTGATCCAGATCAAAGATCCATTGGGTGCAGTCGAATATTTTTCTTACGATAAAAATGGAAGAATGGCAGCCAAAACAGATCGTGATGGTTGTGTCACAAACTACAAATATAATCCAACTGGACAGATAAGTGAGATAGTGTATGCAGATGGTCAGAAAGTAAAACTTTCTTATAATGCACTTCGACAATTAGAAGAAATGAAAGATTGGATAGGAAGTACCAGAATCCGTCTGGACAAAATGGGAAGACCGCTTTCTGTTACAGATGCAGATGGTCAAAAAGTTTCTTATGAGTGGAACAATATGGGAGAGAAAACGAAAATAGTTTACCCGGATGGAAACGAGGTGCATTATACCTACAATATAGCCAATCAGCTTATACAACTAGAAAATGAAACTGGTGTGATTACATATGACTATGATGAAATGGGGCGTTTTAAAACAAAACATCTTCCTAATGATGTAGTCACATCGTATTCGTATAATAATATTGGAAGAATAGCAAAAATCACGCATCATGATCAGGAAAAAATAATCGATTCTTATGACTATACCTATGACAATGCGGGAAATAAAATAACAGTTGATCAAAAGCGGAGTGGAACAGGAATACAGAATGTAAGCTATACCTATGGTTATGATGCGGTAAATCGGCTGATACATGTCAGCAGAGAAAAAGAGAGGCTTAGAGAATATACATATGACGCCTTTGGGAATCGCATAGAGAAAAAAGATTTTGAAAATGAATCAATAATACGTTATTCTTACAATGCGAATAATCAGCTTATCAGTGAGACGGGCAATTTACTTGAAAAGACTTATCAATATGATCAGCGAGGTAACATTCGAAAAATCTGTGAAGATGGTAAAGTATTAAAAGAATTTACATTTGACTGTACAAATAGGTTAAAAAAGGTTCAAAAATTTGAAAATGGAATTACTGATATAGCAGAATATGCATATAACGGTCTCGGACAGCGAGTCAGACAACAAATATCTGGGAAAAAAGATATACACTACACGCTGGATCTGACAAGAAAATATCATAATCTTTTACAAAGCAATGAACAACATTCTGGAAGAAGACAGCAGTTTTTCTGGGATGGAAAAGCAGCTGGAATGCTTGAAAATGGAAAAAGCACATATTATTTGCAGGATGATCATGGAAGCACGATGTGTATGGTAGATATGCAAAGAGAGATAGATGCTTTGTATGCATATGATGAATTTGGTATGCCTGTGTATAAGAATGAGAAGTATACGCAGCCACTTGGTTACACCGGATATCAGATGGATGAAATCAGTGAGTTGTATTTTGCACAGGCAAGACGTTATGATTCTAGAACAGGGCGGTTTGTAAGTGAGGATCTGATCAAAGGATTCCCGGAAATGCCGTTTACATTAAATCCATATATTTATTGTTGGGATAGACCGGAAGACTTTGAGGATAATGATGGGGAATGGCCAACAGTTGTAATTGGGGCACTTGTAGGCGGTATTGTAAGTGGCGTTATTGAAATCGGAAGTGAAGTATTAAGTGGAGAAGGCATTAATCTAAAAAAAATAATACTTGAAGCGTCAAAAGGAGCCATAAAAGGAGCCATTGCAGGAACAGGAGCGGGACTTTTAGTTACTGCAGCAAGTAATGGATTGATTGATAGCACCGGTAATGCAATTGAACAGAAATTTATAGAAGGAGAGCAGAAAATTGATATTGGAGAAGTGGTAGAAACAGGCGTGTGGAGTGCAGGTACAACATTGGCGTTTGGAGGTCTGGATAAAGCGGTTGATAAGGTCAAGAGTGGCATTGGCTGGGATAAAGCGGTAAAGCAGTTGAGAGATGAAACGGGGATTTCTGCGCGACTGGAGAAACGACATATAAGCACTGAGAAGATAAAACTGCGGGAAAAGCGATCGTTAAGCGATATTTTGCATGGCAGGAATCGGACACACAAAAAAGAGTATACGAAAATATTGAATGATTTAAATGTGCGGGTTGATGTGCTGAAATCAAAAACCGATTTGGATGACATAAGGGGGAATGTATGCCGGAACGCCAGAAGGAGAGCAGCAGAACATCTTGAAAGAAAGGAAGCGTTAAAATACATGATTATCAATTATTCCGGACAAAAATTAGTAGGTGGCGTGAAGGACAAGATAAAGAAATCTATAAGGAATAACCTGTATCTTAGTAATCTGAAGGATGCCGTGGATATTGATGGTCATGTAAATCAATTTATATGCGCATTTACATAAGAAATTGG
>ULSM01020580.1_pt1 | contig 14149 bp, 10 predicted proteins | sample 1956381 | NCBI WGS metagenome assembly ULSM01 (sample SAMEA4835710, study PRJEB28245) | human gut metagenome | biome: gut microbiome; material: fecal sample | place: Denmark | collected 2008 | reverse complement strand
AGCAAGATATGCGCCATGCCATCAATCAACTCGACGGCATGATGTAGAATGAATGTGTGTTGGTTAGTTAATTATTTATTGTCTGCTGAATAATTTATAACTCTTTGATATTTAAGTTTGTATAACTTTATTTCTTTGTTTGGTGCTTATTTAGCTGTTTTAAATATCTCATACTTTACGGTAAGTCTATGCACCGCTGATTGTTTTCTTTAGTTATTTTTGATGGTAGTCTGTTTTAAACATCCCCGTATAGCGGTCGCTGTTGAGAACTTATACGATGAATTTTTTGTGCAATCGATTGCACTTTCTTTTTCGGCTGCAAAGATACGAAAAATATGTTTAAAAGAAAAGAATCCTTTTTTGTCTAAAATTAGAAATTTCACGTAATCGTTTACGTGTGCCTTACTTTCTGTTCTTACGATATGCCTTCTTTTTTTTCTTACTGTCATGCTTTCAGGTATTTATGCGCCTATTTCTTTTTTGTAGCTAAGTGGTTTGGCTTTCTTGAAAGGGGAAGTCGGTAATATTACTTCCCTTTCTGTAAAATTGCTATAGGAAGAGCACAAATGTGCCTTAAGCAGGGCACATTTGTGTCATAAGTAGGCATTTCAGTATTAGTTTTTTAAAATGGATTACGCAAATACCCTTCACCCTTCATCGTTTCGTCCGGAATGCCGATAAACACAGGGGTTTTGAGGGGCGAAGGGTGCTATTTCACCCTTCATTACCCTTCATCACCCTTCATCTTTTGCCATTTTCAGATTCAATCAGACAGACGGAACTTGGCTCTTAGTTTTACTTCCCTCTTGTGCAAGGTCGTCTATTACGCCCAGTTCCGGTCGTCTATTAAGCCTGGTTCCGGTCGTCTATTACGCCCCTGTTGAGGCTTCTCTGATGCTTGCATTGAGGCTCAATCTCTTCCGGATAAGTCTTCTTCAACTTCAAGAAAAGTTTGTGTTTCTCCCATTATAACAGCTCCTGATGGAATGAATCAAGGTGTTAATGCGGTGTCGCTTATCCCAATTGGGGTGAGATGAAGGGTAATGAAGGGTAATGAAGGGTGAATTAGCACCCATAATCCTCTGAAACCCCGATAAACACAGGGGATTCCGATGAATAGATGAAGGGTGAAGGCTTTTTGCGTAATTCTATTTTAAGTACTTACTGTTGGCTGTATTTTCTATCAGAATAATGCAATAGGCTTCAACTGCTTACGAAGCCGCTTTCATTGCTCTACGCAATAGGCTACATTGACTATCGAAGCCGCTTCCATATTTCGAGGCTTTTCTATTCCCAATAGCCAGATTTCTTTGACCCTTCACGAACTATCAAACCTTCGTTTTGAAGTTTGTTGATCGCTCGACTAATGGTACGAATGGAAATAGATAATTGTGCGGCTATCTCTGGATAAGTAATTGATGGATTTTCGCTTATAACACGAAGGATGGCTTTCTCCTTTTCTGAAAGATTTATCTTGCCATTTAAAATGTCATTTATCTTGCCATTTAAAGTGTCATTGGCATTTATCTTATCATTTAAAGTGTCACCTGCCATTCTCCTTGGAATTGTTACCAACAGACCGCCACAATGCTCTTCAAATGTGGGGGCAGGAAGACCGGCAGAAACAAAGCCCTCAATGATTTTGCTGATTCCGCGTCCCCAACTTTCGATAAAGCCTGCCTTATAGAATGCCGCTGCAATATGCTTGTTGCGGGGCTGTGACGAATGCGGAGCGAGCATCTTCTCGACAGTCCATCCGGCTGGCAATGAACCTTGATTCCATAGTTCTATGCGATCATTGTAAACCTTCATCTGAATGTGTACACCGCTATAATCCTTATGGATAATGGCATTGAAGATGGCCTCACGCAATGCCTTTTCTGGGATTTCCAAAGGTTCGAATCGCCCCAAGCCTTCGTAATGTATAGGGGTGGTAAGGTATTTGGAACGCAAGATGCTGATAACCTTATCGGCCATGCGGATAATATCGCCTTCTATCACATCCTGGAAAATCAAATCGGTCTCGTCCTTGATAAAGCGACCGATGCGAAAGTCACAAAGCGTAAAGTAGCGCGACGGGCGTTTGCCGAACAATAGGATTGCAGCATTGCGCAGATGGCCTTCTTCGTCAATGAGGTCTAAGTTCTCAAGTACTGTCTTAACATCAGACGAATAGTCACTCTGCATCATTCTTCCATGACTGATAGCGGAACGTTGCAAATAATCCACAGCTGCCGGGTCGATCGCATCAAGGGTAGCAGATGGCTGAACTATGTCATCCCAACTGATACCCATCTTCTTCAGAATAAACTGCTGCAATGCTGCACCTTTCAACTCCTGCTTTGTGGAGCCGCTTCGATAGTGATACTGACTAAATCTGAGAAACTCACTCCTTTTGGAGGAATATTTTCGGGTCGTGGAGCAATTTGACTTCACATTGTCATCTGTAATCGACTCGACCCTCAGTCTAAGGTGTAAATCGTTTGGTTATCGGTACAGCGAAATCATCCGTTCTCTCATGAGTATCTACTTCTGTGGTGGCTCATGTACCCCAAGATGTCACTACTCATTTGATGAACCATCTCTCGCTTCATCCGACACTTATACTGCGTATTGCCTCAAGTCGCTTTGTCGGGTAAGGGGATATTGTAGGCCGCAAGCGGGTGTTTCTGTTCAAATCATCAGCAAATTCAGTAATGAGAGGATGTGTACACGCTGGGAAGGACGTTGAAGGGCTTAGTTGCGGATTTGAGGTTTATCTATCTCTTCATAAACTCTTTTCGTCTCTCTGGCGAGAACTTCTCGATGGCATAGCGAAGAGTGGTGCGTGGTATCTGCTTGCCATATCCGTTCAAGAACGACACGAGTGTAGCTTCATCACGCTTACCCACCTCTCGCAGCATCCAGCCGATGGCTTTCTGCATTAGATCATGCAACTTCTCATCCTTATTAATATAGTAAGCTGCGAGCTTCAGAATATCTTCAAACTCCCCATACTTAATCAGCGTCAAGTTGGCTACCACCGCAATACGGTTATCCCATAGCAGCGGACTCTCTGTCAGCCGATAGAGCAGATAGCGTTCTTCTGGATGATTGTGCAGATATTCTCCCACCACAGCAGGAGCTGAGAGATCCACCAAGTCCCAGTTGTTCATGCGAGTCGTCTGAGTGAGATAAAACTCCAGCACAGCCTTACGCTTTGTGTCATCCTTCTTCTTCACCTGTAGCACCATGATGGATAGGGCACACATGCGTACCTCATGCCACTCGCTCTGCATCATATCGGCAAGCAGTTCCATGGATGCATCCTTATGTTGCTTTGCCACCTCACGGATGTTTGGCACCACCACGCCAAGGAACTTATCTCCCTCGCCATACTCCCCCGGACCTGTCTTGAAGAATCGTGGCAGGTCAATCTGCTTCTGAGGGTCACTCAAAGCACGGAGTTCGTCTTCTATTTGGGTATATTCGTTCATTGTAATAAATTCTTGTATATACTTCTTCCTCTGAATAATCTGTACTCAACTTCATTGAGCGTTAGAGTGAAAGGCTTGAGGTCTATCTCATCAATCAAGTAGCCAACTTCCTCAATATCGTTCTTTGGTTCTGCGATGCGTCCCAACGTAACGTGCAGTCGGAAATCTGACTGCATATAAGAATTGGTACAGCAAATATCACATCTGATATCGTCAACCAACTTCTGAAACTCATCAGGAATATGGCTTGCTGTCAGATTCATGATGAACATTCCAGTATTTGTGATGAAAACATCAAGCGTGTCAAAAGTTAATGTTACTGGACGGGCATTATCCAGATACTTGTGCATGATGGCTTCAACTTCTGGCAGGTGCTGAGTATCATTTATGAATGCCATGGTGATATGATAGTAATTCTTCTGCCAGCTCACAGGTATGTCCTTCAATGCTTCCCTTAGTTCGCAGAACCAAGGAGCATCCAAGGAAATAGGAACCTTTATTTCGAGATAACTTTTTGTCTTCATCTGTTGTAGCTGTTATTTATACGTTTGAAGAATACTTGATTTTTTTATAAACCGTGTTCTAGAACAATGTTTCCTTATGTAAATTGTATTATCTTGTTCCACCCTAATTCTACTCTATCAATAAGATCTCTACCTGTGGAACTTGACTGATCAATAGTAATTTTCTCAATAATGTCAGGATTTTCTGTATCTGTAAATACTAATTCTGTATCAGTATAGTACAAAGTCTTATGGCAGAAATAGAGTTCAAGTTCATTTCCATCTTTACTATATGCGTATTCGCCAAGTCTTACTGCCAAATCAGGCTTCTCTGTCTTGATTCTGTCGTAAAGAGTCTTCAAGAATATATTGAAATTTCTTCCGCCGATACTCTTTTCGGTCATCATCATCAATATACAGTAAGAATCCTTTTCTCTATCTGAATAATCGTACCAGTAATACATGCCATATTTCTCTGGCCGCATAGATTTATACTTCACAAGATAGTAACGCCAATCGTATTCTGTACTAGTTGATAAATAGTCGTTTACGATGTTATTCAAATAATCGTCGCAGAATGTTTCAACTTTGCAAAGGAGCTGATATAGTATATCATGCAAACGGCGAATATTGTCTTTGTTGGTATGGAATAGAGTCTTCCAAGTGGTTAGAATATTTTCTGAACCAATTTGGTAGCGCCATCCCACCTTTAATGAATAGTCATCGATTGTCAAAAGCGCTATGTTTACAAGTCCTTTGTTACAATTAAATAGAGAATAGAATCTGTCTGCGAAATCAATGTGATCTAATCCAACAACGCTAATTCCACCATTGAGCAAAGGATGATCTTCCAAATAATACAATTGCTCAGTTTGCTTAGGATTCTTCTCAAGCCAAGCTAACTTCTCTGCTTCCTCTTGCACCTGTAAAGAATTGAAAGTATTACGATTCTCTTCGATTACTACTTTCCCTTCAAGAATCACTTCTTCGGTTTGTTGGAGTAGAACAGCCATACGATCTTCGCGTAACTCGAACTCTGAAGCCTTTATCATGTTATTTACGATTCTCAATCTTTTGGCAAACTGCTTATCGCTGATAGTTTTGTCCTTCCAATGGAGAATGAATGCGTAAAGTAATATCATTCTTCCTATAGAGAAACTTCTTACACGAGAATTTTTCTTTTCGCCGAAGCAGTTACAACAATGTTCGAATATGTCTATATCTTCGTCAATATGAGATTTTCCTACGACATGTTCTTCATTTGTGAGGAACTTCTCAAAATCTTCCTTGACTGAGAAGCCACTCATGCTATCAAAGATCTCCTCTATAAACAATAGGTTTTCTTTGGCATCGTCAATCTTATCAAGAAATAAATCCTTAGTAAGATCAAAGATGTCATCAGGACATTCCTCAATCTGATATTTTTTATAATAGATGATAGAACAAATGTATTTGAAGAATCGTACAAATTCATCATCAATAATATTATCATCGCCTTTGTATGGCCAAAGAACATCTGTCCACTGGTTATCTATCTTTCTACTGACACGCTCAGCGATGTCTTCATCAACCTTCTTCATGCAACCTTCCCACTCAGCTTTGAAATGCTCGAATTCTGTCAGAGGTTTACCACGAGAGTTCATCTTAATATAGAGGTCGTCTGTGAGTCCCATGTCTTTGATTGACAGGAAGTAAAATGAAATGCAACCAGACTCAAGACGTTCCCATAGTCCAGAAGTACTATGAAACAAAACATGTATGTCGTCTAACATGTTCAGCATAGAACTGATAGTAGGATCATTCTTCCAATCAATAGGCATCCAACTCTGGTCTGTGATATTTTCAGATAAAGTTGGAAGGGTGAAGTCTGGCGTATATTTAACTAGCTCCGAACAGAAACATCTAGCGCTATAACGAGTTTCATATGAGAAACGATTAAGGAAATTAATCAGAGACTCATCTATCCCTTCATGGCGTGCAATATACCAATGAAGGAGGAATAATGTTGTGAGTCTTTGCTGACCATCAAGTGGAGTAAGAACTTTATCTTCACTAATATCGCCATACACGAAGTCAAGTTTAAGTTGCTTGTTTTCTGTAATAGCTGTATATAATGAAGTCAAGAATCTTTTTCTGATTCGTTTAACTTCAGAATTGTTGCGACCTTGAGCATAATCTCTCTGTATAATAGGAATTTCTATCTTTGAAAGTGGAAGCAAAGACTCTCCGTCCTGCAGTTGAGCTGTTGTAGGCTTAAAGAGGTCAAAGAATGTATGAAGGTTTGTGATAGCCATGATTAGAAAGTTTTATTAATGATAGACATATAAGGTCGAAGAACACGCTCCATAGCTGATATATAAGCTGTACGGTCACTTTGTCCCCAGAAATGTATCTGGTTTTCATTTGAAGGTGTGTAGTACTTTAAGAAAACCATCTTTGTGCAGTATGGAATAAAAGCTCCTTTTCTATCCATTGAAACAATGATATTACGCTTTACGTCAAAAGTAGAGTTGTTGAGCGCAGCATTATCATTCTTTGTTAACAAAGACATATTCGACAAGGTATGGACATAGTCCGTATCGCCATCTTCAGAGAGGGCGTTGCATACTTTATTGAACAACTCATCAAAAGTGTTTCGGGCATCTACCTGTTCTGTTTCAATAATATCTTCCATGATAGCGATGATATCGTCATATTGCCCATTGATGTTAACAGATTTAACTGACTCAAGATGCATTTTAATCCATTCAATTTGCGTTTTTTTCTGCTTCAAGCCTTGTGAGTTCTGAGCATGAATGTGTTCGAGACTCCACTCTGCTGTATTATATTTACTGAAGGGAAAACGTTGATAAACTTGTTCTTGAATAATGGACTCTACATTAAAAAGAAGGAGCAGTTTACTAATTTCTTTATAATTCTTTTCATAGCTGAGGTCACGATATGTGTCTCCTTCCTTCTGATTGAAATCTATACTCTCTGCTATCAAGTTGTTCAGTTCATTGAGGAATACGCTCTTTTTACAGTCTTTAGATTTTGTGAATATATCCGTCATTGTCATTGTACCAGAAGAAATTAAGTATCCTATTTTGTGGTAAAACAGGTTGTCTGAGTACCATTCTTTAATTTGGAGGAAATTCTTTTGGATTTCTTCCCAAATGATTTTTATACCTTTAATCTTAATTTCATTTTCAAACCAAAAGAATGTAAAGTATTTGTCTTTTTCTTTATCGTCCTTATGTGCCATCATCTCGAAAAGAAGTTCTATTCGAGTTGGGTAAGATTCAGCATCCTTCGTAGTAAGAAAATACCAAAATTCATTATTCTCACCTCTCAGTTCTTTCTCAATGAAATCCCATTGAATAGAACGTTCTATTCTGTCCTTATCAAGTTTTTCATCACCATATTCTTTAAGAAGGAGTGCCTTGATAAGTTCTGCGTTGGTAAGTTGAATACGACCAATATTAAGACGCGTAAACAATGCGATAGGATCTTCATCATCGCCTACTTCATACCAAATAACTTTTACCTTATTTATCAAGTAACCAAAAATTCTGTCGATTGCATCAGCCATATAATTTTCATTATCAAAGTTATTCTCAATCCACTCTTTAATACATTGGTCTGCATGGAAAATATGGAAGAAATCAATATTGGAATCAGCTTTGTCTTCTGAAATGTTAGACATGAATTCACTTGTCGCGGAACGAGTTTCGTATTCTAATTTGAATGAAATACTTGTTCTCGGTTTCCACTCTCTCTTAATATAGTTAAGTAGAATGAGAATGGTTGTAAATCGTTGCTGTCCATCAATTAGTTCATAATCATTGACGTTGCGCTTTCTCACAACTACTGGCTGAAGACAGTATTCTCTTTGAATACTCACATCCGGTTTACAGTTTTCCCACAAGTCATTAAGCATTGTAACGACTTGCGACTGAGTCCACCTGTAACCTCTTTGATACTTAGGAACAAAGAAGTTACCTTGAATTTTACCAATAGGTTTGGCTTCAAGAATTACATTGTTACTCATATATTCTTAGTTTTAATCATTATTCTTATAACGTGTTTCTTGACCTCTTAAGCAATGTGGTAATTTACCATGCTTACGATGGTGAGCTACACACGCACAACACTTGCCATGGCGAGGGCACTCCTTGGAACAGGTGCATTTAAAATAATAGACTTCTCCAACTGTGGCTGGACGATGTGGACAATTCATATTTTGTTATATTTTTAGATTGATATTATTTTAAACCCTTTCCATTGTGGCGCTGACAAATAGTTCTCAATTGCTGACGCTTGTACATGAATCACAACCTTTTCAGAATGCTCGACCAACGCTCTTTCTGGATGAAAAGAGAAATCTAATTGAGGCGGTTGAGTAGCATATATATAAATATGTTCCAAACATGGACAATTATCAAAAGCTCTATAATCAACTTTTTCGATAGATGCGGGTAAAGAGATTGATACCAATGATTCGCAAGAATCAAACGCTCTACTTCCGATTTTTCGAAGTGTATTTGGCAATCCAATGTGAGTCATTTCGCAGAAACACCAAAAGCAAGCGCCACTAATTGTTTCTGTGCCTTCAGCAACAGTAAATCCAGACCTTGTCCTATCAGGTACAGCTACCAATGTTTTCCCATTTTTTGTATAGATAGCACCATCAATCGTTTTATAAAAAGGATTATCTTCAGCTACATTAAAACTTTTCATCTCTGTACAGTTTGTAAGGATGCCAGGGTGTATTGATTTTACGGTGCTAGGGAAATCCATCTTCTTAAGTATTGCATTTTTCGTCAATAGAAATCCGCCACCAGGTCCATCTCCCGTTGAGATTTCTTCAAAACCTTCATGAAGAATTATTTCCTCAAATCCAGATTCATTCCATGCGAATGCAGAAATGTACATCTTCTTTACAGATTCAGGCACATCCAGAACTTTCAAACTACAGCATCCATTAAACATCTGTTCCTTTATCTCTGTTAATGAATGAGATAAACGAATGTGATTCAGTTTATAGCAATAAGCAAAGTTTCTGAATCCTAATTCCGTAACACTATCTGGTAAGTCTATATTTTGTAGATTGTCGCAGGCATAAAACGCTTGGTCTTCTATGGTCTTAAGCGAATCAGGCAATATTACCTGGTTCAACATACAGCCGCTAAATGCGAATTTCCCTATGATTTCAGTACCATAAGGTACTTCGTATATACTTATAGCCTTGCCACATGGATATGCAACCAATTTCTTTAAATCTTTAGTGAATACTACACCATCAACAGATGTAAAATGTGCATTGTCCTTAGCTATTGTAAATGCTTGAATATTGTTATTATCAGAGGCGAGTCCTCCAACAATAGTGCTGACATTTGCAGGAATATGTAGTTCTTTAAGACATGGGCATCCAGATAGAAAACAATATCCAAGTGTTTCAACAGAGTCTGGAATATTAATGTGCTCAAGGCGTTCACAATTACGTATACCTTCAATCTCTTTAAGAGAAGGTGGCAATACTATCTCTCGTAAAAAACTATCCTCTAAAGCGAAATCGTATCCTATGCCAGTAGACTGAGTGTTTTTTGGTAATACAATTTTGTCTAATTGCATATGATACCCAAAGTATGGCAATGAAGTAGTTCCGACAAGTTCACATTCTCCCATATCAAGAACGCGAAGAGCTGGTGCTTCACTCCAATCAAAGTGGTGAACATCGTCGTCATCAATATCACTTGCCCAAAATGAGCATAAATCATCCAATACATCATCAAAGTCTTTCTGATTGATGAATCCCGATAGTATCAGAACCTCTAATTGCTCAGCTTCTCTTGGACATAACAATTCTGACAGCGTTCCTGCTGTCTCGATATGGACCTTTTTTATCTTTGTGTATTCTATCATAATTTACATATTTTCTTCATAAAGAAGATAATGACTTTCTTGCATACCAAGTGCTTGATAGGTAGATAGACCTCGTTGGTTGGTCTTATCTACGTAGAGGCGTATGCACGACACATTCGCCTTCTTGGCCATCTCTTTCACCTTGGCATACATTGAGCGGTAGATGCCTTGCCGGCGATACTCTGGTTGTACATAGACTGATTGAATCCACCAATACCATGCACAGTTCCAATCGCTCCACTCACGAGTGAGCATGAGAGAGGCAACAGGTAGGCCTTCGTCATTGCGTGCTACAAGATAAATGCCTTTGGCTTCATCCTTCAATCCTTCGGTCACACCTCTCAGCACCACTTCTCTGTCGAGGGCAGTCCCTTCCGACTCTGCCGCCATGTCCACTTGAAATTGAGCGATGGCTTCAGCGTCTTGTATATTTGCTTGTTCTATTGTCATAATCATTCAATATTACTATTTTGGGTAATTTGATTTTGTAGAAATTCTGTAGTAATTGCTTGAACTGTACTGATTCTAAGTGGTTTTAACCCGTATTTATTCAAGATAGTATCTTTCAGTGCATCTCGCTTCTGTTGCACATCCGATTGATGGAATGCCCATCCATCTACTTCTATTGTCAAAATAGGCTTCTTGGTGATTGAATTGTACAACAAGAAATCAACATGAGTCAGTTCGCTGCTTGCAAACACCTTCTCTTCTTCTGTCAGCAGGCTATCGTCGGCTATCAAGCGCTTGAGAGGGTAATGACAAACAACTCCAATATTAGCATTTTCCATACTCTTGATAGCCTCATTCAGCGTACGATAGATGATATTTTCTGATAGCTCGCCTAGGTCGATATTATTTGTTTTCTCAAAAGCAAGGCGCTCTTGCGTATATTGCTTATACAAAAGATCGAATACCGAGTGTATCTGGCTGTCTGTAACCTCAAAGTTGTTATAGGCTGCATATTCAATCAGTTGAGCAAGATTACTATCCTTATCCAGTTCATTACCAGTTGCAACGATGCATAGTTCTGATTTGGCACGCGATATGGCTACGTTCATTAGGTTGGCATCGTCAGAGAACTCGGTCGCCTCATTGTCCACCATACTCATAATAATAGCATCACACTCACGACCCTGGTATTTGTGTACTGTGCTTGCGATATCCTTGCCCAACTGTCGGTTAATCTCTTCGGCTTGATTACGATAGGGAGTAATAATACCTACCGATGTATCAGCATTCATCGAAGGCATGACTTCCTTAGTGATAACGTCTATCTCGCGTTGATTGAAGTGTTCTCTGGCGTGATTCCCCTGTGCGGTACGTATCACTTTCAGCACATTCTCTTCGCCATTATCTTCGGTCATTATCAGCAACTGCCCATCATAGAATCGTTTGTTGCAAAACTCAATAATCTTTGGATGGCAACGATAGTGCTCGCGCAACAGCGTCTGTGGAGCGTCTGTAAACACATCACAACATGACTGTAAAAAGCTATGTGTTGTGGCGCGATACTGATCCTCGACATGATACAGGTCTTGGATAGCTGTTAGCGCCATTTCCATTTGATGATCGATGACATTAGGCAACTGCTTATCATCACCTACAATAACAGCGTTTTCGGCACACGACAATGCAAGCGCTCCCGTCGTAATGTCTACTTGTGAAGCTTCATCCATAATCACGTAGTCAAAGACGTAGTCTGTACTGATGCAGGTCTTCGAGGCATAGGTCGTACTCAACACCACTGGATAATCCTTCAGAAAAGACTCTGTTTTTGGCTTAATGTCTTTGATAGAATATATCGGTCGAGTGTCGCTTCGTTTTGCTATCGTGTGTTTAAGATAAGCAAGCGACAGGTCACGTAGGGTCTTGACATTCTCTTTTAGGTCAATACTTTTGAGAAAGTCTTCGTGATGCACTATCTCTTGTTCTATTTCTCGAAGTCTTGCCACATAATAGTCACGCTCAAGGTCGGCAGCCACCAATTCTGATGGTTCATGTAGAAATGTCCAGGACTTCCATCCCAGGGAGAGCATCTGTTTCACGAGCAACGAGAAAGGCAGTTTTAGCCCCATTTCAGCATATCGCTCACATAGACATTTCAGGCTTATGAGTTTTCTTGAAGGCTTTGATGAGAGCCATTCCGAATACTTGTCATCTTCCGAAATCTCATCATTATACAGATGCTCAGTGTTGAGTGTTTCTATTTCGATTCTTAGCTTAGCCAACTCCTCTTGACTGTCAAAACCCCTTGATACATTATATAGCAGTTCCTTTATTTCTTTGAAAACTTCCCGTTGTTCTGAAAGCATCCAATCCGACATATCAGGAACAGAAGGTTGATTCTCAATGAATCTTGCCTTGTTCTCGGCGCTACCAAGTTTGGACACAAGAAATCCCAGCCCAATGCTTTCGCTCGATAGCTTCTCTGCTACATTATCAACCGCAGAGTTATTGTTCGACACCACGAGTACAGACTTACCCATAATGAGCAAATTCGATATGACATTCAAGATGGTCTGCGTCTTGCCGGTTCCTGGAGGGCCTTGAATGATGCTCACTTGATTGGTTAACGCATTCTCCACAGCCTTCTTCTGACTTGCATTACATCCAAATGGGAAGATAATCTGCTTAGGTGCTTTATGACGCTTTAATTTAGACTTATCACCCACATATTGAGCTAATGGTACCGTGTCGCGCTTTCTGTCAATTACGGCATACTGCTTCTGCATGATATTTCCGTAGTTCTCTAATTCAAGACCAGTTTCTGCAGCCAAGTGTTGTAGGTATTTCCACACACTTCCACCACACTCATCCAAATTCGTTCTTGAGACATAGACTTCCCACTCAGTATAATCTACTTCTTTACCACTATCATAAACAGTGTGGTAATAGCGTCTACCTTCATCTTTGAATTCCAAAAGGCATTGTATGTTTTCAATACGTTTACCCCTTAGATAGAACCCACGGTTATTGAGTTCAACAACCGTTGGATTCTTCAGATATTTAATGCGCTCATAACGATACGTATATACCGTTGGCGAAGTTTTGAAAGCAATCTTCCACATACCATCGCCAATGTCAAGGCGGTCCACTTGAGATGTGATAAACATCTTAGATGAACCTAATCTTGAGGTATCTATAATCATTACTCGTCTTGGATCCATAACAAAGTCGTATTTCTTTATCCTTAATTCCGCAACACTATTATAAGTTAAACCTTTTAAGTACCTGAGCAACAAAAAGCTCTTGCTTTGGCAAGCGGCAGAGCCGAGCGGCCCAGGATTTTGCCATGTCGAAGAATTCACTTATCTTAGTGTTGCAAAATAAGCAAGAGAATTCAACGATAGACATGGCAAAAATAGTGCAAACCGAAAGCAGAGCACAAGTTTACTTGAATGCTCTGCAGAGGTGCAGCCTATCTTATGCAAAAATACAAATTAAATCTGAGAAACTCACTCCTTTTGGAGGAATATTTTCGGGTCGTGGAGCAATTTGACTCCACATTGTCTTCTGTAATCGACTCGACCCTCAGTCTAAGGTGTAGATCGTTTGGTTATCGGTACAGCGAAATCATCCGTTCTCTCATGAGTATCTACTTCTGTGGTGGCTCATGTACCCCAAGATGTCACTACTCATTTGATGAACCATCTCTCGCTTCATCCGACACTTCGTACTTGTAGCTCTGACACTATCCATAGAGCAAATTCAGTAATGAGAGGACGTGTACACGCTGGGAAGAACGTTGAAGGGCTTAGTTGCGGATTTGAGGTCTCTAAAAACGCATTAAACACCCTTCAAAAATGAAAGTACTTGCGATGCCCAACGCAAGTACTTTCAACAGCCAACGCAAGTACTTTCATCGGCCATCGCAAGTATGTTCATTTTTTACCCATTTTTCTTGTAAAAATAGCAATGACATGAAGAACGATATGAAATATCTAATTTTGGCAGTTGTGATGTTACCATTGTCGGTGATGGCAGGTGGTCAATCGCCAAGGCCTTATTATTATAAAAGGTGGCAAATACTTTTCAAAGAAATAGCAACTTGTGACAACTTGTCAGCCTGCGTGTGCCAATCTTACCATTGGCACACGCTTTGTTATAATAAGTAGCGTAAACATTCAAGGGCGAGGCTCCCGATAGATGCATATCTTCGGCAAACTTCCAGTCTGGGTGTTAATGAGATTTTATAACATATTAATAACGAAAAAATAAAAACAAAATAATTATGGGAAAAGTAATTGGAATTGACTTGGGTACCAC
>ULSM01038584.1_pt1 | contig 14191 bp, 10 predicted proteins | sample 1956381 | NCBI WGS metagenome assembly ULSM01 (sample SAMEA4835710, study PRJEB28245) | human gut metagenome | biome: gut microbiome; material: fecal sample | place: Denmark | collected 2008 | reverse complement strand
AATTTCTGATTTTTCTAAATTAGAATAAAAAAATCTTATTAAGAGCTAGTCTAGTAAGGACTAGCTCTTAATTTTTGTACTAAAAAATTCCATTATATTTAGCCTTAATCTGAATCTTAAGATTACTGCTATAATTAGCTCAATTTACTCACAGGAAGTAATAATGAGAAAATCAAATGACTTATAATATTCTTGTTTTATGTGGCGGAGACGGTTCCGAACACGAGATTTCTTTAACCTCGGCTAAATTTATCGCCGAACAATTACAATTAAATCCAGAATTTAATGTTATCTCCTGCGTAATTCACAATCATCAGTTTTTAATAAATGACAAAGCAGCAAATTTCGTAGGCAAGAGCCTACAGAATAATGAGTTAAACTTCAATGTTGATTGTGTTATACCCTGCCTGCACGGCTTTCCAGGAGAAACTGGAGACATTCAATCATTTTTAGAAATTCTCAATATCCCTTATATAGGATGTAAAAGCGAATCCAGCCGCAACTGTTTCAATAAAATTACGACTAAACTTTATCTAGATGCCTTAGGCATTCCCAATTCACCTTCCCAGGCTATCTTAAGCACTGACGAATCATATAAGAAAAAAGCTTTAGAATTTTTTGAACTATATAAAGACGTATATGTAAAAGCTGCAAGTCAAGGCTCTTCAGTTGGCTGCTATCATGTAACCGATAAAGACTGTCTGTGGGATAAAATTCTAGAAGCCTTTAATTACAGCTCCGAGGTTTTGCTAGAAAAAAGCATTGCTCATCGAGAACTGGAAGTCGCCGCTTATGAAATGGATCGCGGCTTAATCATTACAACTCCTGGCGAAATAATTATGCCTGATAATGTATTCTATACATTTGAAGAAAAATACAGCCAAAATAGCTCTACAGTGACCACGGTTACCCCTAAAGGACTAAGCTCTGAAGAAATTGAAACTATACAAGATTATGCTCGTCGTGCTTTTATTGGCCTAAAATTACGCGATTTGTCTCGTATAGACTTTTTCTTAAGTCCAGAAGACGGCATCCTTATAAACGAAATCAATACCTTCCCTGGAGAAACGCCTATTTCCATGTTTCCGAAAATGCTAACTCATCACGGAGATAATATGTGTGAATTTTTAACTCAAGCGGTAATGAGAGCTATAAAGTCCAGATAAAAGAGCTTATTTATAAAATTAAAAGCCCTCATAAAAATGAGGGCTTATTATTTATCATAAAAAATATCTTAACTGCGCTTCATGGCTGTGAAGAACTCCTCATTAGTCTTAGTCATAGATAATTTATCTATGAGGAATTCCATAGCTTCTATCTCTCCCATCGGATGCAAGAACTTGCGTAAAATCCACATCTTTTGTAACTCATCTGCAGCTGTAATCAATTCTTCACGACGAGTTCCGGAACGTGTGACATCAATAGCCGGATAAACACGCTTTTCTGCTATTTTACGAGATAAGTGCAATTCCATATTACCAGTGCCCTTAAATTCCTCGTAAATAACCTCATCCATTTTTGAACCTGTATCAATCAATGCCGTTGCAATAATTGTTAAGGAGCCGCCTTCTTCTACATTTCTTGCTGCACCGAATAAGCGTTTAGGCCGCTGCAATGCATTTGAATCTACACCGCCAGTTAAAACCTTTCCTGAAGGAGGAACTACAGTATTATAGGCGCGAGCTAAACGAGTAATAGAATCCATCAAAATTACTACATCATGCTTATGCTCCACTAAGCGTTTAGCTTTTTCAATTACCATTTCGGCAACCTGTACATGACGAGTTGCAGGCTCATCGAAAGTAGAGGCTACAACCTCTCCTTTAACCATGCGCTGCATTTCGGTAACTTCTTCAGGACGCTCATCAATCAATAAAACAATTAAGGTGCACTCAGGATTATTACTAGAAATGGAATGAGCCACATTCTGTAGCAAAACGGTTTTGCCTGCTTTAGGAGGGGCAACAATAAGGCCGCGCTGACCTTTTCCGATTGGTGCTACTAAATCGATAACTCTAGCTGTTAAATCTTCTTTTGAACCATTGCCTAATTCCAGGCGCATTCTGCTTTCAGGGAAAAGAGGAGTTAAATTTTCAAAAAGGATCTTATTGCGGGAATTTTCTGGACGATCAAAATTGACTGTATCTACCTTGAGCAGAGCAAAATAGCGTTCACTTTCTTTAGGAGGACGAATTTTGCCAGAAATGGAATCACCCGTACGCAAATTAAAGCGACGTACCTGACTTGGAGAGACATAAATGTCATCTGGGCCTGCTAAATAAGAACTATCGGCACTTCTTAAAAAGCCAAAGCCATCTGGAAGAATTTCGATAACACCGTCGCCAAAAATATCTTCGCCATTCTTGGCACAAAATTTTAAAAGCTGGAATATAATTTCCTTTTTGCTTAGTCGGGCGACATTTTCAATACCGTTTTGCTCGCACATTTCAACTAGCTGTGCGACAGGCGTATTCTTAAGTTCGTTAAGATTCATAAAGATTATGTGTATGGAATTGATTTACTGCTCTGGGAATGGCAGATGAAAATCTCTCAAAAAATTAAAACAATAGAAGATCCTGGATTTGGAAATGCTTGTAGTACCAGGAAACGAACCATCAGCAAGATGGATGGTGACATGATACCACAGAAATTGATAAATCTCAGAATTTATTTTTTCATTTAGTCTATATGGTATTAGGAATTTCAATCTTATAAGGACGTTGATCGGCTTTACTTGATTGATATTTATTTACAATTTCTCGTAAAAAATTGCTGGCTCCAGAACTATCGAGCCTCCCATAAAGCATTCTTTTTAAAGAATAACTTATAAACAGATTCTCCCTAGCCCGAGTTATGCCGACATAGGCTAAACGGCGCTCTTCTTCGTAAGCACGATTATCTCCTAGTCTGCTGCTGCTCTCGGCCCGATATGAAGGTAAAAGATTTTTTTCAAAACCTACTAAAAACACCGTGCTAAATTCTAATCCCTTTGCCGAATGAATAGTCATCAAATTAACCTGAGGGAGCCGAACAAATCCTCCTTCTTGACCCTCCTCATTTAATTCTGCAGAACTCGATAAGGTTACGGTCGAAATAAAATTTAATAAAGGATCTATTTCTTCTGAGCTTTCTTCTAAGTTCTGTGATGTATGCTCGTCATTGAACATAGCTGCATTACTTACTAATTGCTCAAGATTTTTATGCTTTTGATTATCGCTCTCTCCCTTAGAGGCTTTTTGATCCTTAAGCTTATAATATTCAACTAGACCGGTAAGCTCTATTACAGCACGAACTAAATCAGGCAAATTCAAAGTCTGCTTACATATTTTTAATTTATCCATAAGCTCGCTAAATACCGCAAGCTTGCGCGCTAATGTCTTAATTTCCTTAGTTGCGGCAGGATCATTCTCATAGCCTATAATCAGCTTTAATGCATCAAAAAGATAACTGCCGCGTTCATAAGCAATTTCACTTAGCTGCGAGACTACTTTATCGCCTATTCTCCGCGGCGGAACATTGATAATACGCCTTAACGCCTGATCATCCCTTTCATTTACTAAAAGACGCATATAGGCTAACGCATCCTGAATTTCAGCGCGCTCAAAAAACTTCTGCCCGCCGTAAATCACAAAGGGGATTGCCATCAAAGAAAGTCTCTGCTCTAAAAGCAGAGATTGCTGATTAGTTCTATAAAGTACAGCCATATCATCATAGCTCTGACCTTTTGCATGCAAGAGTTTAATAGTTTGAGCAACAAAATCGGCTTCTACATATTCAGATGAGCATTTTAAAATCTTAACCTTATCTCCGATGCCGCAATTACCGTCTAGAACCTTTTTTAATAAACGTTCTTTACCACCTTCAATTAAGGTATTAGCCATATCTAGGATATTTTGAGTAGATCTATAATTTTCTTTTAATAAGATTACTTCTACAGGAGCAAAGTCTTTTTTAAAATTATTCATATTAGTATAGTCTGCTCCACGCCATCCATATATGGATTGATCGTCGTCACCTACTACCATAATATGAGAATTACTGCCAGTAATAAGCTTTAAAAATGCAAATTGCAAAGAATTAGTATCCTGAAACTCGTCAACTAAAATTTCTTTAAAACGGCGGTGCTGTAAATCTCTAACAGCTTCATTTTGCTCCAAAAGCTCAACTGTACGCAATAAAAGCTCTGAAAAATCTACTAAATTTTGACTTTGGCATTGTCTTTCATAAATGTCATAAATTTTAGCAAAATCAATGTCTTCTTGAAATTTAGAAGAGCCAAAAGCTAATGCCTTAGATCTGATGCGCTGTTCTTTATATTTAGAAATTCTTGAAGCTATGTCTGAAGCCTTAAGTTCCCCTGTATATGAAATCTCTTTCATAATAGACTTAAGCATCGCTTCCTGAGCATCAATATCTAAAATACAAAATCCAGGTAACAGTCCGGCATATCTTGAGTAAGCACGCAAAATACGCAAACATACAGAATGAAAAGTACTTGCCCATAATAAACGCGCTTTATCATAGCCTATCAAAGATGCTATGCGCTCTTGCATTTCTTTAGCAGCTTTATTTGTAAAAGTAACAGCCAGGATCTCCCGTGGCTGTAAATTTTCCACTTCAACAAGATAAGCAATACGCGAAACTAAAACTCGTGTTTTGCCGGTACCGGCTCCAGCTACTACCAAAATATTAGACAAAGGAGCACTTACAGCGTCCTTTTGGGCTTCATTTAAATTTTTAAACAAAAAATCAGCAGATCTATCACTCATTATTTAATAACCGGGCATAAGCCAAGGAGAAAGTTCATAAACATCATTGACGCTAACAGAGGGAAGCACCTTCAGATGATGCTCATCTGGAGAAATACCCGTATAGCCGCGGTATACCCATGCGCATTGACATCCAGCATAGACAGCTCCCATTACATCAGTATAAGGATCATCCCCAATATGCAAAATTTCTTTTTTATCAACACTGTAATGCTGTGCACACTGAATAAACAGATCTGCATGTGGCTTACAATTATAAATATCAATCTTAGGCCGAAAATCTATGCCAAAAATATCATCTACACCTAAAATCCTGGTATCGACATTGCCATTGGAAATTGCGCAAATTTCGTAATGCTGCTTTAAAGCTCTTAAATATTGCTTCATCTTGTCCGATACAGAGCCCTTAGATCTGACCTTTACAAATTCTGCAACTAATGAAAATGCCTCCTGCTTACTTATATTCTTACCTAAAAGCTTAAAAGCATCTACAAGCGAATAAGCTCTCAATGCCGTTACATCATTAGCTAAAGCTTGATTGTTAGCCAGACATTGATTTTTAATTTGCGCCCAAAAATCATATTCTGCAAATTTAGGATTAGCTAATTGATAGCGTTCATATAAATATTTTGCAAACCAAGCTTCAGCTTTTCTTAAAACTGTCTCACAATCATAAATAGTATTATCTAAATCAAAAGACAATACTTTAGGCCTAGAGACTTGTTTGTAAAAAATCATAATTTATTGCTTTTCCTGTGGGTTGTCATGTTTTAAGTGAGAACGGGGATGAGCTTCTGCATAAACTTTTTTCAAATGCTCAAAATCCAAATGCGTATAAACCTGAGTTGCCGCTAAACTAGCATGACCTAGCATTTCCTGAACAGCACGCAGATCGGCTCCCCCCTGAAGTAAAGATGTAGCAAAAGAATGGCGCAGTTTATGCGGATATACATTAGTATCGAGTCCTGCCCTGTCTGACTGCTTCTTTAAATTCATCTCAACTGCGCGCGTAGAAATCTCTTTACCAAATCGGTTTAAAAATAAAGCATTACTTTGAGGATTAAATTGAGGACGAATCTCTAAATATTCCTGCAATCGCTGCCGCGCTTTTTTCCCTACAGGGACAATTCGTTCCTTGCCGCCTTTGCCCATTACACGAACCTCAGCACTCTGAGAATCATAATCGCTGAGACTTAGACTAGTAAGCTCGCTTACGCGTAAGCCTGAAGAAAAAAACAGCTCGCTTATAGCTCGATCGCGAATCTCTAATTTGCTTGTTGCCGGTACATCTAAAAGAGCAGTAAGTTCCGAAGCTGTTAATACGCGCGGCAGAGACTTATCAATTTTAGGCGCATGAATATATTTAAACGGATTATCGCGCAACTCTCCTCTTTCAATTAAAAATTTAAAAAAGGCGCTTAAAACATAAAGATCATGCGCTACAGTACGCTTTGACAGGCGCTGTGCATTAACATCAAAATTAAATTCGCGATTTAAAATACGCATCTGGGCCATACCAACTTGAGCCCATGATTTGATGCTGGGATCTTCCATATTTAAAACTTTACAGGCCTTAAATAAAACATGCTCATATGAACTTAATGTATGTGCAGAACTACGACGCTCATAACGAAGACAATCAATAAATTCTTGGCATTTGCTATAAAGATCGTCCATATTTCCCCGCCTCAGAACCGAACTAGCTGTCTATCTTAAGAAAAGCTTATGCATATAGCAAAGATTTTAGATAAAAAATATGCCAGGCGAAACCTGGCATATTTTTTTAAATGCAGATTGTGCCTTCATAAACACGTTCAGCAGGGCCGGTCATCATCACGCTCTTACCCTCACCTTCCCAAGAGATCCTCAAATCTCCACCAGGCAAGCTGACTTTTACCGGATTTTGCAATTTTCCTTGAATTATGCCTACAACCGCAGCTGCACAAGCTCCAGTGCCGCAAGCTAAAGTAGGGCCGCAGCCTCTCTCATATACTGCTAGCTTTAAATGATGCGGGTTAATTATTTGAGCAAATCCAACATTAACTTTCTGAGGAAAATCTGCATGCTTTTCTATCTGCGGGCCAAACTTTTCCAACAAAGATTTATCTATCTTGTCAAAAAACAATACCACATGCGGATTACCCATAGAGACTACCCCGCATTCAAAAGAAGTTCCGTCTTTAAGCTTTAAATTGTAAGTTTTTTGCTCTTTTTCAGCCCTATAAGGAATTTTTTGCGGATTAAATTCAGGCTGTCCCATATTTACCGTAACCGTATCATCGTCATTTAGCTTTAATCTTAAAGCGCCTGATACAGTGCTGACCCGAATATCTGTCTTGTTAGTAAGATGGTGATCAACAACAAATCTAACAAAACAGCGAGCTCCGTTACCGCACATCTGAACTTCAGAGCCATCGGCATTGAAAATACGGTAATGAAAATCCATTTCTGGATCATAAGGAGGCTCGACTAAGAGCAATTGATCAAAACCAACCCCAAAATGTCTATCGGCTAAGCGCTTAATAAGCTCTGGAGAAAAGAAAACCTTTTGCGTTACTCCATTAACAACCATAAAATCGTTGCCAAGTCCATGCATTTTGGTAAATTTCAAAAGCATAATTATCCTCTACTCAGGTAGGATTGACTCATCTTTCCAAATGTCCTCATAGCTTTGACGAGCTCTGATGACATAAGACTTGTTACCATTAACCATAATCTCTGCAGGCAGGCGGCGAGTATTATAATTTGAAGACATCGAACTGCCGTAAGCTCCCGCTCCACGCACAACTAAGATATCACCATCGATAACATTTAAACGACGATCTTTACCTAAGAAATCATCGCTTTCGCAAACAGGCCCTACGACATCCGAAAGCACGGCGTCACCTGCATGCTTTTTAGCATTTATAATATTCATCCAAGAGCCATATAGAGCAGGACGAATAAGATCATTCATAGCACCATCAACAATCACAAAATGACGACTGCCATTATTCTTCTGATACTGGACCTTCGTTAGCAACACTCCGGCATTAGCTACCATTGCACGTCCTGGTTCTACATAAACTGCAACATCAATATTGCCCAAACGCTCAGACACGGCAGCAAAATAATCAGCAGGACTTGGAGGAGTTTCATTGTCATAGGTAACACCTAATCCGCCGCCTAAATCAATATGATCTAATGCAATGCCCTCTTCTTTTAATACATTATAAATTTCCAGCAAACGGTCAGTAGCTTCAACAATAGGGGTCCCCGTTGTCATTTGTGAGCCGATATGACAGTCGATGCCAACAATTTTTAAATGCGGGTCCTGAGCCATGTGCTTATAAATACGAATAGCTTCTTCATGAGCGATACCAAATTTATTGTTTTTAAGGCCAGTAGAAATTGCCGGCAAAGTTTTAGCATCAACATTCGGATTTACTCGTAAAGCTACCGGAGCGACTATATCCAGCTCTGCTGCTACTTCTGAAACTACTAAACTCTCCGCTTCAGATTCAATATTTAGACAATCTATTCCCTGCGATAAAGCAAAACGAATCTCATCTCGCGTCTTACCAACGCCTGAATATACACATTTATGAGGATCGCCGCCTGCTGCAATTACTCGACGCAACTCACCTTCAGAAACAATATCAAAACCTGTACCAAGCCTTGCCATTAAATTTAAAATAGCTAAATTAGAATTAGCTTTTACCGCATAGCAAATACGGTGACGACGGCCTTTTAAAGCTTCATCAAAAGCTTTAACATGGCGCTCTAAAGTCTTTTGAGAGTAGACATATAAAGGCGTACCATATTCTTTAGCCAAATCAGAAACTAAAATATCTTCAGCATACAGATCTTCGCCGCGGTAATTAAAATAATCCATAAATAGGTTCCTTAAAGTGAATATAGCGGATTGAAATAAATATTTTCATCATCAGCAGGGCCACGAACAAAACGCTCTGATGTATTTTCATCACCGGCGTCTTGGCACTCATCATCAGGATAACTGCCACAAACCTCAGCACTATCTTCAGGCATATATAAAGGGCCTTTAATACCGCACCCAGATAACAAAAAGATGGCGCCTAAGAAAATAAAGATCTTGGTTCTGTTCACGGTTTTATCTCCTAAAATTTGCGCTTCTAATTACAATATCACGCTTTTTTATTTGAACAAGATTTTATTATATTCAGTTTTTTTTATCCCCAGATTTGATCGTAAACGGATGTAAAGAACGCATATTATCGCTTAAAACAAAATATTGAGGTAAATTAAAATGAAGATTACGCTCGCCTGATGGCTCTTCACTTTGACGAGTATAAAAACGATTGATAGCATTTACTAAATCAGAACGAGATTTTTGATAGCCTCTGACAGTTTTGACCTCGTTGCGCTCATTCACAATATAAATATCCCATCCTTTTTCCGCTTTAACAAAAAAGTATTGCATAACGCCGATGGAAGCTTCACGATCAATTTCAGCCGGCACCTGTAATGCAAATTCAGGCCTCATGCCATAGCGAGACAAAACACTAATGTCAAAATCAGATGATGAGCTAAAGGGAGATCTTCTTAATAAAGAAACACCTCGCTCTCCTGAACCTCGCGCGACATAAGTATTAAGTCCAACATCAAAACTGTATTCACGCTGCGGATTATCGATACAAGCAAAAATACCTCTTAAGATTGATTCTAAATCATAACGAATTAAATCACTCTGTGTTTTTGAATAAGAAATAATTACCTCAGATTTAAAATTATTCTGATTGCGATCATGAGCCAATCTTCTTATACGCAATAAAGTAGCTAAAAGTTCAACTACCCCATCTTCACCATCCGGAAAAGCTGTAGACTCTATCTCTCCCCATGAATTGATGGTAATCATATCTATAGAGCCGATTAAACACTCTCTGGATCTGCCGGCACACAAGGCTGAACCGCTGTCTAAATCTAAGGAATTATTACGATAATTTAAAGTAGCATCACGCTCAAAATTAACTACAACTAAGGTTTTGCGAATATATCGTGTCTGCTGCAAATCAGCTTCTGCAACCTGCTCCTGGTTTTCCCCTAAAAAAACTCTAATATCTCTTGATAGAGATAAAATCTTCTCTGCATTTATAATGCCGGGAGCTCCTCCAAGATAGATTTTGGTTCTTGCTGTTAAAACATGATTAAAAGTAGCCCATACAACCGCCTGGCATAATCTCAAGGCTGTGTATACCGATCTTCTTTGCAGAATTTCCAAAGAATCGATAGCTGCAGGATATAAATGCCAGCCGCGGTCACAGATAGAGTTTTTCGACGGCTTAATAAAAGTTAAATAAGGTTCTTCTAAATATTCTCGGAATTCTTTATTAAGCAGCAAAACCTTGCCTGGATAGCCATCAAAAGCAGCATAAAGCTTGCGAGAGAGGACTCCGGCATCATCTGAAGTAATTGCATACTCAATGCCATGCCCAACACTAAAGCGCAACAAGGCACGATAGCTTAAATGTAAAGATGTAAATAAATCCTTTTGCAGCTTAGTAACAAAACCTGCTTTCCAATGCTCCCGCGATTTAAGTTCTTCTCTAAAAGCAGAACTCCAGCCCCAATTACTACATAAGCGGGATAAAAGCTTTTTTCTCGTATTTATAACCTTAGCATCAACCAGGCCAACCAAAGACATTTCAAGCTTCAAATAAAAACACAGGCGAACTAAAGTTAAACGTGTAGTATCATTTTTAGCTCTAAGGTAGCTTGAAACTTTTTTAAACATTAAATAATAAGCATCAAGCCTCAAAGAATAGCCATTGGATGAATACATTCTGCTTTTTAATACTGAAGAAAGCAGCTTAGTATGAGGATATTCATTAGCATAAACCTCCATCAGCAGAATCTTTAATGCAGCTTTAAAAGGGTGATCAATTCCTTTATATAAAAGCCATAAGCCCGAACCGAAATATTCAGCGGCAGAACTTTTAGCTACGGATCCAAAATCAAACCATAATTGATTATCTACCCGGCCACTTTCATATAAAGATCGTACTGCCCCGTAATAATCCTGATCTTCTTCCTGCGGCGTAACCATATACCAAATAATATAGCGCCCGCTCAATCTAAAAGAACTGCGATAGAATTCATCTAAAAGGAACAGACTCTGTGCCGAACCGCAATCTTCTGTATCTAACGTACCGTGCTGTCCACTAATAAATCTATCATCAGCCGTAACAAAAAGATTGATATCCGCTCCTAATGCCTTGAAAAAAGTAGAAATAAAATGGCACTTTTCTGTTAAAAGAAAAATTTCATGTTCAGGAATAATTGAGCTTACACATACCCAAATATCTAAATCAGATGATATGCCCTGGCAAATAGAAGAGGTGCTGCCCATAGCATATAGCCCTAAAATAGAATAACGTCCACGAGAACGCACTTCAGGATCTATCCCCTGTTTTTTCAAATATTCTTTTTGCCAGGCATTAGGCACAAAACCGTCAATGCCATACGGGACATCCGCATCTCGAGCCCCTGGCAGGCGTTTATCGTTATAATGCAGAAGTAAAGACAACAAATTTAGCATCTTGCGTGTATGTGGACGCAATACACACAGGGCTCTACGCATACGTTCTTCATTTAATAATTTGTATTGCGAAAGCCTTAAGTCAAAATCTGTTGTTAAGTTGTCCATATCATGCCTTTTGCAAAACTCTGCTTTGATTATAACTTAATATTACAAATATCTAATTCTGGCTAAAAAACTATAAGGGCTTATAATTATAATTTGTGAGACTTATAAAAATATATTTTCGCAAGTAGTCTTATAAAATGTGATCTAAACTGATCCTTTGAGGTGATCTTAGCATGCAATTTTTAGTCTAAATTATAAAGCATGTTATTATAAATACTTGCGTAGTTAACTTTTCTACCTAATTTGCTGAGACTGGCCTATATATGAAAGAACAAAAACAAACAAACCAAGTCGCTGAAGATACCTCCGCTGAAAAAAACTCTGCTACCCCTATTCCTAATGAAGAGGTACTTAACAAAGGATCTGGCGATCAGAAAAAAGAAGAAAACGCAGCTGAGCTTCTAAAGGAATCCATTGAGAATCCTAAAACTGAAGATCACAATGAAACTGTAGAAGATATTCAAGCAGAAGTGCCTGCCGCTCAAGTTTTAGACGAAAAGAAAATAAATGAGTCTATACAAAAAATAAAATCACATGGCCGCGTTTCTAATTTATTGATTATTGCTCTTATTTTAATTTGCGGCGGTTATATGTGGTATTTGCAAACTAATAACCAAAAAGCTTTAAATAAGATGCAAGATGATATTGCAGGCAAGGTTCAAGATCTAGAAAAAGAACAGCAGGCTCTTATTGATAATAACAAAGCCTATACTCAAAAAATTAGCGAAATTCAGACTCTTGCTAATACAAATAATGAGCTCACGAATAAGAATCAGGAATTATTAAGTTCCTTAGAGGAAATAACGAAAAAAGTTGACGAAGAAACTTCATATTTAAAAGGCATCAAAGAACAGCTTAATCGCTATGAGGCCAGAGACCCTGACGACTGGCGCAAGGCTCAAAGCTATTTCCTTGTAAGTTCTGCTTACAGAATGGCTGTATTCTCTCGTGATCCAAAGGCCGCTTTATGGTGCTTAAATAGCGCCAATGAGCTGCTTGCCGGCATTGAAGAAGAACAGATCAATAAAATCCGCGAAGTCTTAGCCAATGATATTATGAAGATAAAAAATATTCCTCAGCTAGACTTACGCGGTTTAATCAATAAGCTTGACAGTGTATACAATAATCTCGGCCAAATGACTTTAGCCGAAGTCACTACAGAGGATCAGCGCGAACAGAATTACAAAAAGTCCGATTCCGTTACCGAAACCTTAATCGAATGGAAAAATAATTTATTAGCCTCTTTAAAAGACTTTTCCTCTCGTTTTGTAGAAATTCGCCGCCGTGATGAACAGGCTGTAAATGCATTCTTATCTGCAGACCAGGCAAAACTTCTGCTTGAAAACTTAAAATCTCAGATATTATTAGCAAAAATGGCTGTTTATGAGCAAAATGAGCAAGCATACATTGCTGATATAGAACAGGCTTTAACTTTGATTAAAGGTTACTATAATCCAGAAACTCCTGCCTTTAAGGCTAATATTGAGACTTTAGAAGACTTAAAAGCTACTCAAATTTATGTACAAACTCCTAATACTTTAGAGAGCTATAATTTATTTGACAAATATGCTCGTCAAATTTTACGTCTCAATACCCCTGATATGCCGGCAGCTGCAGAAGAATAAGGAGACATTAGTATGTTAAAGATTCTTCTTGGTCTATTGATCGCTTGCGGTGCCATTATTGTTGGTCCTTTATTAGCTGATAAACAGGGCTTTGTACATATTTCTTTTGGTAACTACATTATTGAAGCTTCAGTGACAACTACTGTTATCATCTTGCTGGTTACTATTGTTCTTGTACATGTATGCTGGAATTTAATTAAAAGTATTTTCGGCATGCCTGGCGGAACTGCCCGTTGGTTTAAAGCTCACAGCGAGAAAAAAGCTTTAAGTCGTCAGGATATGGCTTACATAGCTTACGCTAAAGGAGATTTCAAAAAAGCCCTGGATTTAATTGAAAAATCAGCTCCGCTAAATAAGCTTCCTATAAATGCTCTTTTAGTCTCTGCTAAATCTGCTTTTAATATCGGCAATTTCGACTACACCCGCAAAGCTTTAGATGAAGCTCAAAATCGAGGCCCTGAATGTCAAATAGCAACTACTGTAATCCGGGCTAAGCTTAACTTAAAGGTTAATAATCCTAACGCTGCTTTAGAGTATCTTAATAAATTAAGCCCTAAATGCCGCAATACCTTAATTTATAAGCTATATTACGATTGCTATAAGGCTAAAACCGATATTGAAAAAATCTATAGCGTTGCTGCTAATTTAGTAAAAAGCAAGCTTATTTCCGAAGAGGATTGTCGCGTAATATTCTGCAAATATTATGAAGAACGCCTAAAGAAAGCACAAAATGCAGAAGATATGGATAATGTCTATAAGCTGTTAAATAAAAAGGATCGCTTCGACTCTCGTTTTATAGCTCCTTACATTCATAAACTTATTACTTTAAATATCTTAAATAAAGCATCATCCTTGAGCTTAAATTTCTTAAAGCATAATGATGATAGTGAATTTCTTGAGAGCATTGCTAAATGGGATGTCGCTATGCCGGAGGTTTTAAAATACCTGCAAAAACAAGTTTCTCATCAGGCTATTGCTGCTGAAGATAACCTATCCTTAATTAAGGCTTTAGCTAATTTAGAGATGAAACAGGACCTTCTTCAAGATGCTTTAGAAGACTATAAAAAGGCTTTGAAAATTCAGCAAAGTCCAGACATCTATGCAAAGATTGGACAGATTTTATCTATGCAGCA
>ULSM01057505.1_pt1 | contig 14460 bp, 9 predicted proteins | sample 1956381 | NCBI WGS metagenome assembly ULSM01 (sample SAMEA4835710, study PRJEB28245) | human gut metagenome | biome: gut microbiome; material: fecal sample | place: Denmark | collected 2008 | reverse complement strand
CTAGATGCATCTTGTGGAAAATTTCATACCTAAGCAACTCTTAAGTAAAATAATCTGTTGCAACATGATGATAAGTGTAACTGCTTGATATCACTTTAGTATGAGCGGTTTGGTTCACTGTAGAATATATAGGTATAGCTAAATTTTATGTAAATCTAACGCTATCACATAAACAACAATAAAAAAATTGTTCTTTTTATTATTTATTTGATTTAAAATTAGATTAAAAAACTTTGTAGCAAATAATCTTGGTTGTGGCTAAGTAAATGTTAATTTTCTGCTGATTATGGAAATAAAAATGAATTTTAAACAAGAAATCATAGATCTAATTCATAAAAAGAGTGAAGGTGCATATTGGGATTTTAAAAAAAAATGGTATGTTCTTAATGGAGCAAAAAAGTCAGAGCCTGAGAAGGAAGGAAAACAACCATCAAATGATGTCATAAAATCTGAATTTTTGCACGATATAATTTCAATGGCAAATAATCTTGAAAATAGGGATGCCTATATTATTATTGGAGTAGAAAATAAATCATGTCGTATTGAGGGAGTAGAACAAGACGAAAATAGGAAAAATACTCAACAGTTATGTGATTTTTTACGTGACAAAAAATTTGCTGGAGGCGTAAGACCTCAGGTTTATGTAAATGAAATTAAAGTAGGCAAAAAAATTTTAGATGTAATCGTTATAAAGAATAGTTTAAATACACCTTATTATCTTATTGAAAAATTTGGTAAATTATTGCCTTTTCATATATATACTCGAGTGCAAGATACAAATACTTCTGCAGATGGGTCTGCTGATTATGACAAAGTAGAATATTTGTGGAAAAAAAGATTTGGATTACTTCAATTCCCTGCAGATAAATTTTATATTATGACTAAAGATTCTGAGTCTTGGGAAAAGAGCAAAATAGACTTTGAGGATTCATATTTAGAAATATGGTTTAATAAATTATATCCAGAGTATACAATCAAGTTAAAAAAAGATGATAGAACTGGATCAGAGCCATATATGGACAGTTTTTGTGATAAAACCCCTCATTGGGGAGAAGTTTATTTGTTCTACCATCAAACCCTTCTAGATGCTTTTTCTTGTGTTTTTTTAGATGGTTGTAGATACACAGTTTTAGCTCCAAATATAACACCTATCGAAAACGAAGACTCTCAAGTTAAAAAACGCTTAATATACTATTATGTAAAGAACGATTTGCGTTATACATTAAGCAATATATTATTATCAGAGAATCCTGATAATAAAAAATCTCTTGAATCAATAGTCGAGCTTAAAGATAAAATCTGTTTTTTTGAAAGTGATGAAGAAAAAAAAGGCTTCATAGAGTATGCAAAAAAACGCAATTTTTGTTTTTCTGCACCTTCTTTATTAAAAAGATATAGAAATATTATTTCTTAATTACTTATGGATTTTCCATTGAAATTCATTCTATGGGTGATATTCAAAGAGATCTTCTTTCATACAATATTGCATTTCAGATTCAAGAAGATCTTTAGGAATATTTTTTCTTATTTCTTTTGAACTATTTTTCAAATATTTGTATCAATCATGTGGAAATCAGCCCTTGCCATGATATCTGATTTTTTTATAGCTATAGATAAAATTTTTAGTAAAGCAATTAGTCTTAGATCAAATGCTTTCGGACCAAAACTTTGTAAATACAAACAGGCAAAACAGTTTGGCCAAATAGGTTTGGTTCAAGTCTTAAATATTTTCAGAACAGAATATGTTTCTTGGGAAACGGTGTTTATGTTCTTAAATTTCATTTGTTTATTGAATTAACAAAATTACTTCAGGTGGATCCAAAGTATTTTATTGATGGACTAATTAAAACACTGTTGAATCTTAATTTTTCGAAAAACAAGAGTTGCCTGTTATAGCCACATCTTATCTTTGTTTTACATAGTTTGAGCCTTTTCTTCATGGGTCCAATACAGACTGCTCTATATTAAAATCAATTGAATTTAATATTATATAAGTCAACAATGTCACTTTTTTGCAGTAGCGAAATGGTTATATTTAATTTGTAATTGTTGGAAAATCTAAGAGAATCAATTTTACTAGTATGATTTTATTGGATGTAATAATGAATTTGTTGGATGAAAGATTTTGCAAAATATTATGAAGTTGCGAAATATCTAGTAGTAAATAAGCAAATAAAACGGTTTCTTGAATTATTAACAAAAGTGGAATTTAAGGATTAACTTATTGATTTATCAATTATCAAAGTCTCATAATTCTGCCACTTTCCTAAAAAATCTTCCTTTTACCTTTTCTTATTACTTAATAAACAATTTCTTTTATTATAAATAATTTCACCTAGTTTTATTATTTAGCATAAATTTTAAATTATTAGCATTATTGGCGGTAAGACAGTCTGAAATAGTGCTTGTTTTCACCTAATTATAATTCCTATCGATTTCCCAAAAGGTATATAACCGTATTGGTGAGCTTATTGCGGCTGAAGTTATTATTGCATATGAAACTAGCTATATACTGACAATTAGATTCATGCTGTTATAAACAGCATGAAAGCTCAGTTTAATAGTGCCTATAGCAGCAATGCTGCAGCATATTTTTATTTTTGCGGCTACTTGGAATTTCTAATTAAAAAGATTATTCAGCTCAGTTCATTGCCGGCAAGGCGATATCTTAAGACATATTTTCTGGATCTGCTCCTTTGCAGATAATTGTTAATTATCTTCTGTCTGTACAAATCCGTATTTATTTTTTGCAGGCTGACTAAAAGATGACTTAAACCCATATGAGTCTATAACACGGACAGGCATATCTTTATAAGTTATTTTTATTCTGTCTTTTCTGGCAGCTTAAGGATCTCTTTGTGGCTATTATCCTTATCATTGTTATCCTTTGACTCTAAGAAGAGTGAAGATTATCTAGGCAGCATCTCTTTGAATTTTAAAATCATGAACTGTTAACTTATCATAATAGAGGCTGCAGAGCATGTCTGATAAATCATTGTGTTCTATTGAAAAGTCAAGATTTGACAGCAAATATCCAAAATCTAAATATCTGATACAATAAATCATAGATATTTTTTTATTATTGCAGATAAGCTCTAGCAAAAACTTGTTGAGAGAATAGGAATTTTTGGATAAATTTTTTTTAAGATATTTCAGACAGTATTTACTGTAGAAAAAAGCATTAAGAACCGGCTGAATTCAAGAATTTCAAAGCCATATTAGCAGCGCTGGTTCTGTTTTCAACAAGCATTTTTTCAAATACACTCTCAAGATGCTTGTTAACAGTTCTGGGACTTATGCCTAGAATAAGTGCAAGCTCCTTATTGGACTTTCCCTGACTGACCCAGAACAGGACTTCACCTTCGCGTTCGGTAAGGCCAAACTGTTCACACAGAAGTTTAGTCTCATCAACTTTTGGCTTATCCTCGACTAGATTAAAAATATAAAGAGAGTCTTTAAAATCCTCAAATCTTATAGCAAGCTGTGGACTTGTGCCGGCAATAAGCTTCGCTCCTTCCTGAGAAGGATCATCAATAAAAGACAGGAAAATCGGCTTTAGAGCACTCATCATTTCAACCCTGCTTATTTTAGAATGCTCAATCAGTTCCCTAGCCTTTGGTGTAGTCCATTTGATTGCTCCAGTATCATCAGTTGCTATTGAGGAGAGCCCGACGCTATCTAAAAGTTCGCGAGACAGATTTATCTGCTTTGACTTACTGATATGTGCTTTGATTCTTGCAACGAGTTCTACTATTCGGATTGGCTTTTGAATATAATCTGTAGCACCGCTTTCAAAAGATGAGGATACAGTTTCTTCTGAATCAAGGCCCGTCATAAAAATTACAGGAACAGATTCAAGGTTGTGGTTCTCTTTTATTTTTTTACAGGTCTCAAAACCGTCCATCTCTGGCATCACTGCATCTAGCAGTATTAGATCTGGAGTGATCTTTTTACAGATTGAAACTGCTTGTAAACCGCTTAGAGCTACTAGAACAGAAAATCCCTTATCCTCAAGAGCATCATTTAACATTGAAACTGTGTCAGGAGAGTCATCTACAACTAATATTATTTCGTTAGATTCTTTTTCTTGCATGAGTTTTATTTAACCCCTAGGACTTCTTGCAGAACGTTCAGCTCCATATTATCAAGTAAGCTATCAAGATATCTTTTTTGCTCTGATGTTATGATCGATTTGTCTAAAATTTCATTATTGAGTTTTCTTATACCACTAATATAACCGATTTCAAAATTAATCTTGTATCTTCCTTTTATAGAGTCATCAAGCTTTATTTGTGAGCAGTCTATATGATTAACCGCAGTTTTTTCTGTTATGCTTCGAACAGACCTATTTATCATCTTGTCCTGATGAAGAGCTTCTGTTTTGCTGTCTTCTGAATCTTTATAGATATAATTTATCGGCAGAACTTTAGAGATGCTGTCAAACAGCTGTTTTTGTTTGAAAGGCTTGATAATGTAGCCGTTATGAAGATGTCTGATGCTATCAGGAACATTACCCTCGCTTGCCTCAGCTGATACCATGATTACTGGAGTTTTGATATTTCTTTGTCTTAATTGTGTAAGCAGATACCAGCCATCATGACCAGGCATGGCCACATCAACTAAGAACAAATCATAGGTCCCAAGATTATCCTTTACAAGAACTTCCTCTGGGCAGGTTGCAGTATCCACAATAAAGCCTACAGGGATCAGGATTTCTTTTACCAGATCTCTGTGGAAAGGATTGTCATCTACCTCTAAAACTTTATATTTTTTAATATCCTGTCCCTGATAGCTGATAACTGTGCGCTCAAGAGTTGATACTGCAGGATTATCAAAAGTTCTGGATAACTTGATTTTAAGAGTGAAGGTCGTACCTACACCATAGGTACTCTCAACTTCCAAATCTCCGCCCATAATGGTAACCATAAGCTTTGTGATAGTAAGTCCAAGACCTGTTCCGCTTGCTTGTTTTTTTGCATCAGCGAGACGATTGAATGGTTCAAAGATTTTTTTCAGATCGTCTTTTTTTATGCCTATTCCGCTGTCTTTTACAATAAATTTCGCTACTTCATTTCTGTAAGAGACACTGAAATAAACTTCACCTTTTACTGTATATTTAATTGCATTTGATAACAGATTTATCAGGATCTGCCGTATCCTCTTCTCATCTGTTCTTACAAGATCAGGAAGTTTGGGGCTTATATCTGTAATAAAAATAATGCCTTTCCTGTGGCTTTTCTCCTCAAAATAAGCAGTAAGCTCATCTATAAGACGCTTTAAATTGACGCTGCCGTAATGAAGTTCAAGACGTCCGGCTTCGATTTTTGAAATATCAAGCAGACCTTCAATCAGATTAGCCAGATAATCACTAGATCTGCACATAATTCCTATAGCCTTTAAATGTCTATCAGGAATATCATCTGCATTATACAGGAGCTGGCTATAACCTATGATGGTATTGAGAGGGGTCCTCAGTTCATGAGATATGCCGGATAAATAGCGGCTTTTTGCCTGGTTTGCTGCATCGGCATTTTTTTTGGCTTCTGATAAGAGCATTTCAGTTTTCTTACGCTCAGAGACCTCGTTTTCAAGTATAAGATTCTGATTATGAAGCTCTTCCTGAGCTCTGTTGCGGCTCTCCTCAACTAACATGAACATCATTGAGAACAGGATGAAAATAAACTCAAAGAGCAGAAAACACAGCAGAAAGCCTGACTGCAATATTCGCTTGTATTCAGCTGAAAAATGATAAATAAGTGAGTAATAAACAAAATACAGAACAATCACATTTACCAGGGTGTACATTAACAAATGTCCTGCAAAACGCATAATCCTTTTTGAGACAGGGTTTTTCAGCCTTTTAGGTATTAGCAGATCTTCTATCTGATGATGGATATCTGCTTTATTTTTACATTCATCAAAACAGCATGAATCGAGAGTACAGCATAAAGAGCAGATAAATCCACCATATCGGGGGCAGTAGCAGAGATCTTCACCGTCAAAATTATTTTTACAGATTTGACATTCATGAACTCCCTCGATCTTTACCACCTTTCTTGCAAGATAATATTTTCCGTGTGTCAGTATGGCTAAAAGCGGACAGAAGATCAGTGTCAGAATTAGAGTAAAGGGGGCACAGAATGCTGTCAGATACTGACCAAATACGCCAAAAAAAGCCATGTATCCAAGAATAGATGACAAGATCATTGAGCCAAAGCCGACAGGATTTATGTCATAAAGATAGGCTCTTTTAAACTCAATTCTGTCTGGAGAGAGGCCTATCTTTTTATTTATCGATAGATCGGCAAGCAGCGTTCCGCACCAGGCTACTGCTACAATTGAATAGGTACTAAGAACTGATGCGGAAATACTGTATATTCCATAGGATGTCAGAATATACGCAATAATCACATTGAAAAATACCCATACTACACGCCCTGGGTGAGTATGGGTAAGTCTTGAGAAAAAGTTTGACCATGCAAGAGATCCTGCATAGCCGTTGGTGATATTAATTTTAATCTGACTTAGGCAGACGAAAACTACAGTTAAAAACAGAGCAGGGAAACGGCTGTCAATGCCGATATAATCTGTGATATATGAGAAAACCTCAAGGTACATGTAATTCGGATCAACAGCACTTGAATAAGAATATCCCTGACCTAAAAGGTAAACTCCAAGTATTGCGCCTATAAAGATTTTTAAACCGCCAAGAACGATCCATCCCGGACCTGCTAGCACTGTTCCAAAGCAGTGAGCCTTTTTATTTGCTTTTGTTCTTTCTGGCATAAATCTCAGATAATCAACCTGTTCACCAATCTGAGATACAAGGGAAAGCAGAATAGATACGGAAAATCCAAAGAACAGCCAGTTGAAACTGTCCTTTCCCTGATCAGTAAGATTTAATGAAAAATCACTTTCCTTCACCATTAAGACACAGCCTAAAATTGAGATTAGCTGCAGTAATCCCCACAGCGGCTGAGTTATGCGCTGAAAACGGCTGATAAAACTAAATCCGTTCAGGATTAAAGGAATAACAATGACAGCTGAGACAAAATAACCGATATAAATAGGCAGAGCAAAAGCCATGTACATCATGTTAGCTAGAATTGTTGCCTCAAAAGCCAGAAAGATAAAGGTAAAAGAAGCATATACAAGCGAGGTAATTGAAGAGCCGAGATATCCAAAGCCTGCTCCTCTAGTTAATAAATCAATATCAACATTGTATTTGACAGCGTAGCTTGCAATAGGTTTGCTTATCAGAAAAATCAGAGGAACGGTCAGCAGCAGGGCAAAAAAAAGGTGATTTAATCCGTAATAAATGGCAACATTTGCGCCTATGACTTCCAGGGCAAGAAAACTGATTGATCCTAAAGCAGCATTTGCTACCGTAAAGGAGCTTCTGTTTCTGGCGCTGCGGGCCGTGTATCTTAAGGAAAAATCCTCTAAAGTCTGATTTGCCACGTATCGGCTGTAAGTGCGTCTTGCTTTTACTACTGGCTGAGCCACAGTCTATTCTCCGCTTAAATATCAGTTTCAATCACATTTTCAACTTGAATGACTCTGCATTACATACGTAATTTGACGTATATCAATAGCGCATTTTCCACATTCTGTCACAACTTAGTCTTTGGAATAATGACCTTAAACCGTTATTAACCCACATAGGAGAATACATCATGGAAATAAAAGCCAAGATGAATTACATCTCAAAGACTATAGCGGCAGTTGTTTTAACTGCAACTATGTCATCATCAGCCTTAGCTGATGGAGTTAACACGACAGGCCTTGCTGTAACTGATACTACGGTTAAAGTAGGTATCCTGCACTCAATTACAGGTACTATGGCTCTGTCAGAGGCTGGGTCTGTTCAGGCTGAGAAGCTGGCTATTGAGCAGATCAACAAGGCTGGCGGCGTTTTAGGTCGCAAGATCGAGGTTATTCAGGAAGATGGTGCATCTGACTGGCCAACCTACGCTGAAAAAGCTCAGAAGCTGATTGTAAACGATAAAGTAGCAGCTGTCTTTGGCTGCTGGACTTCTGCTTCAAGAAAGGCCGTTCTCCCTATTTTTGAGCAGTACAACAATATGCTGTTCTATCCTACCTTCTACGAAGGCTTAGAGGAGTCTCCTAATATTATTTATACAGGCCAGGAAGCAACTCAGCAGATTTTGGCAGGTCTTGATTGGGTTATGAAAGAGAAAAAGGCCAAAACCTTCTATCTTATCGGTTCAGACTACATTTGGCCTCGCACATCTTTCAAGATTGCAAGAAAGCACATTGAAAAGAATGGCCTGAAGGTATTAGGCGAGGAATACTATCCATTAGGCCATACTCAGTTTAACTCTGTTATAAACAAGATTAAGCTCAAGAAACCTGATGTTATCTTCTCAATTGTTGTAGGCGGCTCTAACGTTTCCTTCTATAAGCAGCTTAAAGCAGCAGGTATAGATCTGACTAAGGAAAAGCCAATGTTATTGTCAACCTCTGTAACCGAGGATGAAGTATTAGGCATCGGAGGTGAGAATTATGAAGGCGCTTACTCTGTTACTAAGTACTTCCAGTCAATGGACAACGAAAACAACCAGAAATTCGTATCAGAGTTCAAGAAGATGTGGGGTGAGAATAGTGTTATAGGCGACGTTACCGAGTCTGCATACTTAGGGCCATGGTTATGGAAGGCTGCTGTTGAAAAGGCCGGCTCATTTGATATCGACGCTATCAAGAAGACTCTTCCTGGAACCGAATTTGATGCAGCACCTAACGGTTCTGTAAAGGTTCATAAGAACCATCACCTCTACATGAAGACTGTTATAGGTCAGGGTCAAAAAGATGGCCAGTTCAAGGTTGTTTATGAGTCTGGCGTAATTGAACCTAACCCGTTCCCGGAAGGTTATCAATAACAGATAACAAGTCATGTTAACTTATGTCAGATTACTGAGGGGGCAAAGCCCCCCTCCTTTAAATAATATTTAAGGAGAAAAAGTATGTTTTCAGATTACTCTTTTGAAGAGCTTGCCTCAATCTTTGCAATGCAGGGATTTGCAGGCTTATCTCTATTCTCTGTATTCCTCTTAATGGCATTAGGTTTAGCCATTATCTTCGGTCAGATGGGGGTTATCAATATGGCTCACGGTGAATTCATGATCCTAGGAGCTTATACCACCTACCTGACCTCCCATTTTTTTGAAGCATTTATGCCGTCATTATTTGGTATTTACTTCTTTGTAGCTTTAATTTTATCTTTCTTTATAACCGGTCTTTTAGGTGCTCTGATTGAATATCTGATGATTAGACATCTTTATTCAAGACCTCTTGATACATTGCTTGCAACCTGGGGCTTGAGCTTAATTCTTCAGCAGACATATCGTTCAATTTTTGGTGCTCGTGAAGTAGGTGTTACTTTGCCTGATTGGCTGATGGGCTCTGTAAGTCTGACTGATAGTATCGAGATCCCGATTAACGGCTTGTTTGTTTTATGCCTGACTATGTTTGTAACCTTTGGCGTATGGTACATCATGTACAAATCAAAGCTTGGAAGACAGCTTCGCGCAGTTATCCTCAACAGACCTATGGCCGGAGCTGTAGGAATCAATACAGGTAAGGTTGACCGATTAACCTTTGCTTTAGGCTGCGGCATTGCAGGTATTGCCGGATGTGCCTTCACCATGATTGGTTCTACAGGACCTACAGCAGGACAGCTGTATATCGTTGATACATTCTTAGTCGTTGTATTCGGTGGCGCAGGCACTCTTATTGGAACCATTGCTTCGGCTTTCGGTATCGCTCAGGCTCAGTCCATAATGGAATTCTTTATGTCAGGCTCTATGGCAAAAGTATTAACTCTGCTCTTTGTTGTAGGAATACTGATGATTAGACCTCAAGGTCTGTTCTCCATCAAGGTACGCCACTAATAGGGAGACAAACTATGTTTAAAAGAGATCCTCAATATTCTGTTTCCTTAATGGGCAGAAAGACTATATTAAACTTCTTGGTGCTGGCTGTTCTTCTGGTTATTGTCATGCCATCCTGCCTTGAGGTTTTCCGATTAAATCTGCTAGGTAAATATCTAAGCTATGCCTTTGTGGCTGTTGGTCTTGTTCTGTGCTGGGGTTACGGCGGAATCTTAAGCTTAGGTCAGGGCATATTCTTCGGCCTTGGTGGTTATTGCATGGCTATGTTTTTAAAGCTTGAAGCATCCACCCCGGAGGCTACAGCTATTCAGTCAACTCCAGGTATTCCTGACTTTATGGACTGGAATCAGTTAACTGAGCTGCCTTGGTTCTGGATTCCATTTAAAAGCTTTCCGTTGACTCTAATTCTTATATTTGCTGTACCAACCGTATTTGCATATATTTTGGGTCTGTGTATGTTCAAGCGTCGTGTAGGCGGTGTGTATTTCTCAATCATCACTCAGGCGATTGCAGCTATCCTTACCATTCTGATTATTGGTCAGCAGGGCTACACAGGCGGTGTTAACGGCATTACCGATCTGAGAACCTGTCTTGGCATAGATATCAGAACAGATGAGGCAAAGCTGGTTATGTACTACATCTGTGTAATTTTGCTTCTGGCATCCTTGTTTGTATGCCATCTGCTCCTGCGCGGCAAAATGGGACATCTGCTGCTGGCTATTAGAGATGAGGAAGAGCGCGTTCGCTTCTCAGGCTATGATGTTGCAAACTTTAAGATCTTTATTCTCTGCTTCTCCGCAATGCTGTCAGCTATTGGCGGTGCAATGTTTACTCTGCAGGTAGGCTTCATGTCTCCAAGCTTTGTCGGCATTGTAGCTTCAATTGAGATGGTTATCTTCTGTGCAGTCGGAGGCCGTCTTTCAATATTTGGAGCTGTTTATGGAACCTTAGTTGTGAGCTATGCCAAAACAGCTGTGTCAGAAAACTTTCCGGAGCTTTGGCTTTTTGCAATGGGTTTTCTTTTCATCGGCGTGGTTATGCTTTTCCCTAGGGGACTTGCAGGCCTGTATGAAGACTACATCGGACCATACCTTTACAAAACAATCAAGTATCTGTTAACTCCTGAAGATAAGAACAGCGCTAAAAAGACTCCTTTAGGAAAAATACTTGCAGATAAGATTGCTCAAAAAATTCACCAGTATAAAGGAGCCTGATTATGAGTGACGCCGAATTAGATAGAAGCTTTGAAATTGAAGAAACTCCGATTTCCGGAAATAGAAGTCTTCAGAAAGAATATGCTCTTTATATTGAAAACCTGACAGTATCATTCGATGGTTTTAAAGCAGTAGACGATTTCTCTTTGTATGTGGATGAAGGTGAAATTCGAGTAATCATTGGTCCTAATGGTGCCGGTAAAACTACAGTTCTTGATATGATCTGCGGTAAAACCAAGGCAACTTCCGGCTCGATTAAGTTCCATGGCAAGGAACTGACTAATCTTAAGGAATACGAGATTGTTGAGGCCGGAGTTGGCAGAAAATTTCAGAATCCATCTATATATGAGGCTATTACTGTTTTTGAAAATCTCGAGCTATCCTATCCAAAGGGTAAGAATGTATTTGGCGCTCTTTTCTTTAAGCGCAATAAAGAGATTATTGAAAAGGTAAAGGAAGTGGCGAATACCATTTTTCTAGGGGACAAACTGAATATGAAGGCTTCATTACTCAGCCATGGTCAGAAACAGTGGCTTGAGATTGGAATGCTGCTTATTCAGAATCCTTCGCTTTTGATGCTCGATGAGCCAGTCGCAGGCATGTCTGTAGCAGAGAGAAAACAGACAGCAGCTCTGCTCAAAAAGATTATCAAAGGCCGCTCCGTAATCGTAATTGAGCACGATATGAAGTTCGTTGAAAATATTGCCGACCGTGTGACCGTTATGCATCATGGAAAACTGCTTGCAGAAGGCAGCATGGAAAACATCAAGAAAAACCCTAAGGTTATTGATGTTTACCTTGGTCAGTAGGGGATAGATTATGCTGAAACTTGAAGATTATTGTGTAGCTTACGGTGAGAGTACTGTTATCAACAAGCTGAATCTTGAAATTAAAGATAAAGAGATTGTTGCTCTTTTAGGCCGAAACGGTATGGGTAAAACTACTTTGATGAAGTCTATCATAGGAATGATTAAAAGCTGCGGTGGCAGAACTATGTTAGGCAATAAGCGTATAGATGGGCTGAAAAGCTATGAAAGAGTTAAAGCTGGCATTGGCTTTGTTCCTCAGGGCAGAATGATCTTTTCTACCATGAGTGTAAAAGAGAATATTGAAACCGGTCTTACAGTCACAGGATCAAATCAGATCCCAGAGGATTTGTATGTAAGCTTTCCGATTTTAAAGGAATTCTCAAAAAGAAAAGGCGGTAATCTTTCAGGAGGTCAGCAACAGCAGTTAGCTATTGCCAGAGCTTTGGCTTCTAATCCTAAGCTGCTGCTGCTAGATGAGCCAACAGAAGGCATTCAGCCTAATATTATCAAAGACATGGCAAAAACTCTTCGTAAAATTCGCGATGATAGAGGTCTGACCATTTTTGTATCAGAGCAGGTATTAAGCTTTGCTCTTGATGTGGCAGACAGAATTATCGTGATGGAAAAAGGAGCTATTGTTTATGACGCTCCGCGTGATGAAACTGACGCAGAACTAGTAACTAAATTCCTGTCTGTATAACAATAACAACTTAAGTAATCTGAAAATTATGGCAGATAGTCGCAAGACTTTCTGCCTTTTTTTTGATGTATATTTCCTGCTGCATAAAAACTTATACATATATCTGCAGCAGCTGAGGATCTGCTTAAATTTGCGGTTAAAAGCCATGCATTTGCAAAAGCATAAGACAGCTAGAGGCGGCATGCAATTGCATGGATTAAAAAGCAGAGCTTTGACGAGCAGCAATATATGGGATTTTATATTTTTTAGTTACTTTCTGGTGAATTTTTATTTATTGATACAGAGCGCCTTTTATCTGCAAATAATTATTGCTGATACGTCATTTTACGTATGTGACTAATCCATTTTGCCAATTTTTATACATTTTCCAATCAATGATAATGAACTCAAGTTCAGAAGGAAAAGATCCTGAAGAAAAAGTTTTTTATTAACAATACTTATGAGGTGACGTTTATGGGTTCAACTGGTTCAGTAAGTTCTTGGGATGAGGCATTATTAGTTGCTGCTATTCAGTATCCTGTTCCTGTAGTAAATGGCCCTGAAGATATTCAGGTTAACGTTGATAAGATCTGTAAGGCAGTAGCCTCAACAAAAGCCGGCTATCCAGGCTTAGATCTGATTGTCTTCCCGGAATATTCAACTCAGGGTCTGAATACCGCAATTTGGTCTTATGATGAAATGCTTTTAAGCCTTGACAGCCCTGAAGTAGGCAAGTACAAGCAGGCATGTAAAGATGCTGATGTCTGGGGCGTATTTTCTATCATGGAAAAAGATCCTGATGGCGGTCATCCGTTTAACACAGCTATTATTATCAACAACAAAGGCGAGATTGCCCTTCATTACAGAAAGCTCCAACCATGGGTACCTGTAGAGCCATGGGCACCAGGTAATCTTGGTATGCCAGTATGCGATGGCCCTAAGGGTTCTAAGCTTGCTGTATGCATTTGCCACGATGGTATGTTCCCGGAGCTGGCTCGTGAAGCTGCTTACAAGGGTGCTAATGTTTATATCCGTATTTCCGGTTACTCAACACAGGTAAACGATCAATGGATTATTACTAACCGTACCAATGCTTGGCAGAACCTGATGTATACAGTTGCTGTAAACTTAGCAGGTTATGATAATGTATTCTATTACTTCGGTGAAGGCACAATCTGCAATTACGACGGTAATGTAATTCAGCAAGGACAGAGAAACCCTTGGGAAATCGTTACAGCAGAGCTCTTCCCTCGCTTAGTAGATAAGGCCCGTGAGAACTGGGCACTTGAAAATAATATCTTCAACTTAGGCTGCAGAGCTTATGTCGGCAAACCGGGCGGCGAGAAGGCTAATTATTTGACTTGGGTTAAAGATTTAGCTGAAGGCAAGTATAAGTTGCCTTGGGATGAGAAGATCAAGATCCGTGATGGCTGGAAGTACTATCCAAATGGCGGTCAGTATGGTCCTATGCCGGATAAATTCAAGAAGTAATCAAACCAGATTTCCTAGCTAATAACCTTCAAAAGGCAGGCTTAAAGCCTGCCTTTTTTTATATATTCTCCATTTAATTAGGTGTTTAATGATTTGAACGTAATGCAGATCATGGCAAAGCATTTCTTTAAAAAACATGAATAATGTATTTTTTTGTCGTTTCTGTCGCGAAGCTCCATCTAATGTCTGTTTCCATTTTTTACTTATACTGACAGGGGCTGATAAGCTTTTTTAAATTTCCCAAATCGCAAGAAGAGATTTTATAATTTAGCTATAGCATGATAAAAGTTAGAGCTAATATTTGTTTTCTGTCTCTGATTGTCATATAGAGAATGTCAAATAAAACGTTTGTATCA
>ULSM01047328.1_pt1 | contig 14667 bp, 12 predicted proteins | sample 1956381 | NCBI WGS metagenome assembly ULSM01 (sample SAMEA4835710, study PRJEB28245) | human gut metagenome | biome: gut microbiome; material: fecal sample | place: Denmark | collected 2008 | reverse complement strand
TGCGGCAAGGTAAGCTTGCTGGTATCCATTATGAGATTGTCATATAAAAGCAGATCGAGATCTAATGTTCTAGGACCATTTTTAAACAATCTCACGCGTTTAAATTCTTGTTCCAGATCTAAAAGATAATCCAGAAATTCTATAGGCGCTAAAGAGGTCTCAATTAAAGCCACGGCATTTACAAAATCATCCTGCTCTTTATAGCCTACAGGAGCGGTCTTATAAAAAGAGGAGGTTTTGATAACCTCCGTCTTTGGATTTTGCTTCAGCCTTTCAAGCGCCTGCTTTAAAGTGATAAGACTATTGCCTAGGTTTGAGCCTAGGCCTATATAAGCTTGTGCCATTATGGATCCAAATTCATAGCCGCACGCCAAGCGCGGGCTTTTGCCAAACGATCATTGACTTCACTGGAATTTTCCTTAGAAAATTCAGCCATGGCAGGATTAATTTTACGGCTGCGCTTGTCTTTTTTACGCTTAATTTTATTATTGCGTTCCTCGCGCAACAGCTTAGCCTGCCTGGAGCTCTCCTCGTAATAAGGAAGCCAGAAATCCACATAAAGAGAAAGTCCAGGTTCAAAACGGGCTCTTAAAACTAAGAAGTCATAAGCTGCGCGGAACATATTAGTCTGAGCCAGCTTTTCCACCTGAAGCTTGTCAGTGATATTCATCAGCATATACTGATTCATCCATAAGGAGCGAATATTTTCTGAGAACATCATGGGAATGGCAGTTATTACGGACTGCTGCTTCATAACCTGATTGAAGGCTGTATAAGCTAAATCACGCATAGATACAGGACTTATGGAGCACTCGTTATAGTTCTGCAGCTCATACATGCAGCTTGCAAATTGAGTCCATAATAGTACTGAATATAAGAAATGCGGAGTATTGCGCTTATCTTGATGATAGCGCTTATCTGAGCTTTTTAGGGAGTAATCAACAAAATCAATAAAGCTCTGATTGTCTAAAAACTCTGCAAGACCTGGGAAAAGGATCTCAAATATATTGAAGGCGCGCAGGATCTTAAAGCTCTCAGAGCCGTGGCCGGTCAGAAAGAGTTTGTTTACTTCCTCAAACATGCGCGCGCTAGATACCTCGCGCAGATTTTCCGCTAGTTTAGCAATAGGATCGGAGGTGCGCTTTGAAAGCTTGAAGCCTAATTTGGCACTAAAGCGCAGCGCTCTGATAATGCGCACAGGATCTTCTAAGTAGCGAGTTTGCGGATCGCCTATAATATCGATGATGCCTGCATTTAAATCATAGAGGCCGCCGTGAAAGTCTAAAATGGTTTCGTTATGACTGTCATAATAGATGGCATTAATAGTGAAATCGCGGCGTGAGGCGTCTTCATCAATATCCTGTCCATAGACATTGTCGCGCACGAGCATGCCGGAATCGGAGCTTACACGCAATTTTTTATTCTTGTGGTTATTGCTGTCGCCTCTAAAGGTAGTGACCTCAATTATTTCTTTACCAAAAACAACATGCACAATTTTAAAACGTCTGCCGATAATGCGTGAATTTTCAAAAACTTTCCGCACTTGTTCAGGGGTGGCATTAGTAGAGACGTCAAAATCCTTAGGAGTCTTTCCTACTAAAAGATCGCGAATGCAGCCGCCTACAAGGTAAGCTTTATAGTGGGCATTCTGCAAGCGCTCGATTACGGATAGTGCTTTAGGAGAGATCTTCTGACGGCTGATCCCATGCATGTCTTTGGTTAACACTAATTTGGCGGATCCTTTTTTCTTTACCTGAGCCTTATTGCGCATTAAAAGCTCTTTGAGATCCGGATTTAAGACTGTAATTTTATGTTACCTCAGTATGTAAAACCGACACTTTTGGTCAAAATTATCTTTATAAAAACTTATATATTATAGCAAATTAAAGCTTAATTTAAAAAAGAGCAGCTATTTAGCTTTAAATCAAGCCTTAACTTTGTAAAGTTTAAGCCTATTTTGTAAATTTTAATTTAAGTCTGCGGCGTGACGATAATGGAATCGGTCGGAATTTTTTTAAAGTCAAAGCTTCGGGCGGCACAGAAAAGCATATGCTCAGCGCTCATATCTTTCTTATAAAAAGAGGTGTCCTGATTTAGAAGCTTTAAGCACTTAAGCAGTACCTCCTGAGGCGAGCCTAATTTTAATGCGGCAACGGCATGATTCTGCTTTGAATATTTAAGCTCTTGATTCAGCTTGATTAATGGCAGATGCAGGTAATTAGGCGCATTGTGCTTTAACTCTTTATATAAGAGCTTTTGTATGGGGGTCATTTCGATAAGATCTGCACCGCGGACCACCTCGTTAATATTTTCGTCTATATCATCGACAACACAAGCAAAATTATAGGAAAAGATTCCATCAGAACGCTTTAAGGCTATATGCAGATCGGCAAAATTAGTTCGGCAGTCTCCTAAAAGCTCATCAAAAAAATGATTATCTAAAGTCAGATCGCTGTAAAAGCGGACGCTATGGGCGCAATTTTCGCTAAGCTTTTGTAAATAGCATCTGCAGGGGTGTTCTTTTAAGCTATGTCTTGTGCAGCTGCAGTAATAGGCTCTGCCGCTTAGCATAAGCTTAGAGAGGATCTGCTGATAGCGCTGAAGGTGCTGCGACTGAAAGATGGCCTCGCCGTCAAAATGAAATCCTAGGGTATTAAGATCGCAAAGGATCTGCCTAGATGCCTGCGGAGGGCAGCGGGGAACATCTAAATCTTCGATGCGCAGGATAATTTTGCCATTAAGGCTTCGGGCGCGCAAATACGCACCCAAAGCGGTACAAATTGAACCTAGATGAAGGCTTCCGCTAGGAGTAGGGGCAAATCTGCCTGTATACACAGTTTAGAAATTAGCCCTCTAACTGCTTTTCTTTGATTTCTGCTAAAGCTTTGCAGTCAACGCAGAGATCTGCTGTAGGACGAGCTTCCAGACGCTTTATGCCAATCTCGACGCCGCATTGATCGCAATAGCCGAATTCATCGCGATCGATTTTATTTAGAGTCTTTTCAATCTTTTTGATGAGCTTGCGCTCACGATCGCGGGCACGTAATTCTAAAGCAAATTCTTCCTCTTGAGAGGCTCTGTCTAAAGGATCAGGGAAATTTGCAGCTTCATTTTTCATGTGGCCTACAGTTTTGTCAACTTCAGAGCGCAGCATGTCTCTCCATGCAGTTAAGATTTTTCTGAAGTGCTCTTTTTGACGAGCATTCATATATTCTTCACCGGGCTGCTCTTTATAGGGCTCGACACCTGCAATTGCCAAAGGACCCATAGAGGCGAGATTATCATATGAATTTTTATCTTCTATAGCCATAATGTCCTTCCTCTTTTATGCGTTTATTATCTTCTGCTTAAATATATATTCTGCAGCACCCTAAGCTCGGGTGCTTTTAAGCGTTAGATTATGCTAGATCTCGTCTTTTGTATCAAGTAAATGTTTTATTTTTTAGGAATTGTATCTTTTTTTTTCATGCTTTCCTAAGCTATATCAAAATATTGAAATTTTGATTAAAAGCTCTCTGATATAATTGAGAGAAATTATTTAACTAAGATCTGTAAAAATGTATCAAAACGACCAACAAAATAATTCAATTACTGCATTTTCTCCATCAGATGGGGAACAGTTCAGGCCAAATACGGATAAGTCGGAGAGCAGCGGGCAGCAGTTTTCAGGCAAGTCTCCTAAAAAAGATCCCAAGAAAAATAAAAGAAGCTTTAAAGGGCGTCTTTTAAGCTGGCTTTTAAAGCTTGGGGTGGTCAGCGTAGCTTTATTCGGCTTGCTGTTTATTTATTTTGATTCGCTGGTTCTCTCAGAATTTGAGGTAGATGACAGATGGGTTTTGCCGGCTGTGGTTTATTCTCGTCCTTTGGAGCTTTACCCGGATCAAAAAATCTCATTAGATCAGATGATCTATGAGCTGAAGCTATTGAAATATCGTCAGGTTCAAAGTCCGCAGAAGCCCGGCGAGTATGCGGTGAATAAAAAAAGCGGCAAGATTGTCATCATAAGACGCGCTTTTGCCTTTCCTGACGGCGATGAGGATAAAATTTCCTTAATGGTGCAGTTTAAAGGCTCGCGTATAGCTAGGATTGTAAATGCTGACAGCCGTCAGGATTTAGGCTATGTGCGCATGGATCCGGTGCTATTAGATCGCATCAATCGTATTGATCCTAAAGAAGATCGCATTTTTATTCAATTAGATGAAGTCCCCGATGCCTTAGTAAAAACCTTAATTGAGATTGAAGATCGCTCTTTTTATACTAACCCTGGAGTTAATTTCTTTGCAATCTTCAGAGCATTTTTTAAAAACATGCTTGCAGGACATGTGGTTGAAGGCGGTTCGACCATTACGCAGCAGCTGGTGAAGAATTATTTTCTTTCCGGAGAGCGCAGCTATTCACGCAAATTTAAGGAAATGATCATGGCGATGGTTATGAATCATCGCTACTCCAAAGAACAGATCCTGGAGGCTTACTTAAACGAGATTTATTTAGGACAAAACGGCAATGCCGGCATTTACGGCTTCGGCTTGGCTTCTTATTTTTATTTTGGCGTGCCGGTTTCTGAGCTTACTCAAGATCAGATTGCTCTTTTGGTTGGCATCATCAAGGGCCCGTCCTTATACGACCCTTGGCGCAATCCAGAGCTCTCATTGGAGCGCCGCAATACTGTATTGGGAGTATTGCGCAATCGCGGCTTGCTTTCACAGGCTCAGTTTGAACAATATTCAGCACGCCCCTTAGGAGTAATTAAAAGAGGCTCGATGAATTATTCAAAGACGCCTGCCTTTATGGGCGTTTTAAAGCGGGAAATTTCTCAGCGCTTTGGTCAGGATTTCCTGTCCGGCAACGGCATCAAGATTTTTACCAGCTTAGATCCGCAAGCTCAGCTGGCAGCAGAGGCTGCAGTTAAAGATGAGCTTGACAATATTGAAAAGCAGACGGGACGCAAAGGCCTTGAAGCTGCAATGGTGGTAAGCTCCTGGCGCAATGCTGAGGTAGCTGCAGTGGTTGGCAGCAGAACTCCTCAGTATGAGGGCTTCAACCGCGTAGTTGAAGGCCGTCGTCAGGTCGGATCTATAATTAAGCCGCTGGTTTATCTGACTGCTTTTCATAATGGCATTCATTTAGGCACTATAGTTAAAGATTCGCCGATTACAGTAAAGCTGTCATCGGGACAATTATGGCAGCCTAAAAATGATGACAAGAAGTTCAGAGGCCCTATTGCCGTGTATAAAGCTATGGCGCGTTCTTTAAACGTACCTACAGTTAAGCTCGGCATGCGCGTCGGATTAAATCATGTAGCGGAAACTATGAGGGCAGTCGGCATCAAGCAGAATATCCCGCTTTATCCTTCCATGTTATTAGGTACAGTAGAGCTTACCCCATATGAGGTAAATGCTTTTTATTGCTCTATGGCTACAGACGGAGTTTATCAGGACCTTACAACTTTGAGGACTGTAGTTAAGGACGGAAAGATTGTTTATGAGCAGGCTAATACGCGAGGCAAGCCTACCTTAGATTCAAGAGATACTTTCCTAACCTTATATGTGATGACTGAGGCCACTCGCATCGGTACCGGCAGGCGCATAGGACAGATGTTCCCTGATAAGAACATTGCTACTAAGACGGGCACCACTAACGATAATCGCGATACCTGGGCAATCGGCATTGATTCAGATGAGGCAGTATCTACTTGGGTCGGCTTTGACGACAATAAATCCACCGGACTTTTCGGCAGTTCAGGCGCCTTGCGCGTTTACGGAGCCTATCTGAAGCTGCGCGGAGTAAATTCCTTGGAATTAAAGCGTCCTCAGGGAATTAAATTTGTTAATTTTAATCAAAGCGGAAATATTGTTGCAGATGACTGCCGTATGAGCGGACTTACTTTATTGCCGGTACGCACAGATAAGATCCGCTATGTTGATTCATGCGGACTTAACTATGATGAGGTCAAGGTTTATACCCCTGAGACTGTGCCTAGATATTAGCAAGCTTAAAAAGCCCCTCCTGACAGGGGCTTTTTAATTGCTTTTATTTTGCTTGGCAGCATTCTTTTGGCCTTTTATGGAAGCGGCAACAATTTGAGAGCGGCTTGCAAGTGAGCTTAGTGAGCGCAGAATTTGATCTTTTTGCGGATCTCCGGTTGATTGGCTCTCTCTGATTAAGTCTGTCTGCTCAGGCTTTTGCTCCTGGGCAGCTGCTTTGGCTGAGGGCTCCTCAGGCTTGGGCAGCTGCGCCGGATCGGGAAGCTTGCCTTCGGCTGCTAAGCGCTGCCGCTCCTTGCGGAATTGCTCCTGCAGACGAGCTGCTCTGGCGGCTAATTCTTTAAGCGACAGCTGCGATGGATCGGAATTTGGGCTTTCTTTATTGTCATTGAGAGCTTGAGTCAAATGATGGCGCTTTGAAGCTAATGCTTCAAAAGCCTTAGGCTCATTTTGAGCTTTTCCCATTAGGCTGCCTGATTTTGCAATATCAGCGGCCTTGGCAATAATGTCGTGAATGCGCTTTGCCGTCTGCTCGGAAAGATCGTCCTGATATTTTTGAGCCTCAGCACTTTGGCTGTGCTTAAAGCTGTCAAGGTAGCTTGAGCCCTGAGGAAATTCTTCTAAAGCGCGCTTTAGATAGTGAGTCATGATCTGAGCTGTAGTTCTCTGCGAGTTAAGCCTTCTTTTAGGAGTTTTGATTATTTCTTTATTTGAGGCAGATGCCTTTAAAAGATAGTCCCGCTGACTTAGGCTTATATAAGCTAATACAGCCTGCAGCATTCTTTCGGTGTAAATTTGATGTCTGATGCTTAAATTAGAATTAGGCACAGCTATATCAGCACCGAGCAAATCATGCTCTAATCCTGCGCCTAGGAGTTTTTTATTAGTAAGACTTACAAGAATATTACATAAAAAGCGCAGTAAGGCGGCAAAAGCTTGGGTATTTTCCTGCATGCCTTTACATAAGTTGCGAAATTTATTTGCCAATTCAAGCTGAGCGTCTTTGGTACATATAAGTCTTTGAGAGGATGACAGATCCTGAGCTACTCTGTCCTGCAGAACAGGATCACGCTCAAGCAGCGTCAAGCACAAGCGCTTTAAAGACAGAGTATCCTCCTCTAGGCTGTCCTGTTTAGCTAAAAGCTTTTGCAGCTGCGTGATTAAGGCTGATAAGGCTGGCTGTAAAGCCTGAGGCAGTAGAGTTTTATTAGTTAACAGATAATCAATAAATTTTTCAGTTTCAGAAAAATTTAGACTAAAATTTTTATTATCAGCAGTTAAGTTTTTCATAATTATTTTTATGCATGAGGATATGTTGCGTGCTAATCATACCAAAAAAATTTAGAATTTTGTTTTCTCCGCATCTGAGAATGTCTTAAATATCTCTTTAAAATCAATAAAAAGCCCCTGTATTTGGTGATTTTTATTAAGCAGATTGAGAATATCGTGTACAATCTTAGGATACATGAGAGGTTTATATGAAAGCTATCAAAGCACTTGCTATTGCTCTTTCTTTTATCGGCGTGTCTGCAACTGCGATGGCCGCACATTCAACTTATAATCCTATGGCTCCGCGTCAGATTTCCGTTGCAGCCAGCGAAAAAAGTTATTCTTACGGTCTGACGGTATTGACGGGAAATTCTATTGATTCGGTAGATCCTTTCTTCAGGTATGTAGGCTGGTATCCTAATTATTACGTTTTAGACCGCTATCTTTTACGTCCTATAGCGCATGCTTATGCTGAGCTGCCGGATCCGGTGCAGACTGGCGTAGGCAATTTTTTCCAGAATCTTCAGGATATCAATAATAGCGTTAACCATTTGTTTGTAGGAGATCTGCCTTCATCGGGCATTTCATTTTCGCGCCTGGCCATAAACTCAACTTTAGGTATTTTGGGCTTAGTAGATGTTGCTTCATATATGGGCCTTGATTATCGTGAAATGACTATGGATACGGTCTTAGGCAAAGCCGGCATGGATCAGGGCATGTATATGATGCTGCCTATCTTAGGACCGTATACAGAACGCAGCCTCCATGCCGCGGCTATTGACGATTGGCCTTATTATATTATGGGCAATCCTTGGATCAGCGCTATTTTATGGACTGTTGAGACCGTGCATGACAGAGCGATGCTTATTCCTCAGGAAGGCGCTGTTGATAATGCTATCGATCCTTATATTGCCACAAGGCAGATATATTTGATGTATACAGAAGGCAAGGTAAATCCTAATTCCTCTATGCAGGAGCAGCAGAGTGACGAGAATATCGAGTCTTATTTAGATGAAATTGACGGCATTTAGAATTTTATGAATCAAAATAATTTAGAAGAAATCCGCTCTGAAATTGATAAGCTAGATGAAGAGCTGATTTTAAAGCTTAAGCATCGGCGTGAATTAGTAGCTAAGGCCAGCGCCGTCAAAAACAGCTTAGGATCAGCGGCATATTCTGTTAATCGAGAGAATGCAATTTTATCTCATGTTGAGGAATATGCGCAGGAACATGGACTGCCGGAGAATTTAGCTGCTGATTTATGGCGGCGTATTTTGCGCGAGTCATATCGCGGCAACAGCATCGGCTCCTTTGCTAAAATTTTAAAAGGCGACGGCGAAATCGTCATTGTCGGCGGCAACGGCGGAATGGGGCGTATTTTTACGCAGTATTTTGAAAATTCAGGCTATGTAGTTCATTCCTTTGGCCACAGAGGCTGGGATAAAGCTCCTGAGTATTTAAAGAAAGCTAAGGCGGTAATCGTTACAGTTCCGATTGACATTACTATCGAGGTTATCAGGCAGCTAGCTCCTTTATTGCGCAAGGATATGACTTTATGTGATTTTACCTCGGTAAAAGAGCCTATCGTAAAGGCTATGATGGAATATCATCAGGGACCTGTATTAGGCCTGCACCCTATGTTTGGCCCGGATGTCAAAAGCTTAGTCAAGCAGGTTATTGTTACCGTCCCTGAGCGTTATGAAGAGGAAAGCCGATTTTTAGTAGAGCAGTTTAAGCTGTGGGGAGCGCGCATTGTAAAATGCAAGGCTTGCGAGCATGATAAGGCTATGAGCATTATTCAGGCTTTGCGTCACTTCACCACCTATGCTTACGGTACTTTTTTAGCAAGCTTAAATCCGCAGCTGCATCAAATCTTACAGCTAAGCTCGCCTATTTATCGTTTAGAGCTGATGATGGTTGGCCGTTTGTTTGCTCAGGATCCGCGCCTTTATGCAGATATTATTATGTCTTCAGAGCAGAATTATGAGCTCATCAAGGCTTATATAGAGAACCTCAAGCCGGAGCTTGATTTAGTCGCGGCAAAGGATACGGAAGCTTTTACCCGCAATTTCTTAAAAGCGCGCGAGTTTTTCGGCGATTATGCTGGAATCTTTTTAAAAGAAAGCGGCAATCTTTTAGCTAAGCTTCAAGATGAAAAAATAAGTTTTTAAATATTCAGGTATTTTTCATTATGAATAAGCTTAAAATCGGGGCTTTAATAGCCCTGATTATATTTACCTTAGCTTTAGTCCTAGGCGTGGCAGGCATCTATATAGCAGGAAATATTTTTGACAGCCGTCTTGAAAGCGTGATTGCAAAAATTAATCAAAAGTTTCCTCAGGCTAAGCTTGAAGCTAGCGTAGATTATAAGGACTTTACTCAAAGGAAAGGGAAAATCTTCTTTTCATTAGATTTGCCTGATAATAATTTAAGCGTGAAAAAGCTTAAGACAGCTTGTGATTATGAACTGAATTTAGGCTTATTTAATGCTTCCTTTGAGCTAAAAAAATCACCTAATATCGGAAATTTTGACAGTATACTAGCCAAGCTTAATTTAAAGCCGATTAATTATCAGGGAAAAGCCGAGGCCTCTTTATTTTCTTTGGCAGCTCAGGGAGCGTTTAAGATTGATGCCTTCAATTTACCCTTAAATGACAGCCTGTGCCAAATAGGAGAGAGCTCCTTATATCTTAAGCTTTTATCTCAAAATTCAGCGGCTGCGGAATTAGCCTTTGGCGGCTTAGCCTGCAAATCAAGCATTAAATACAATCAGGAAGACGCCTATAAGCTGATTTTAAAGGGGCTAGTGCTTAAAAGTAAGCCTGAATATGCACAGGGCTCTTTAAAAATTGATAATTTAAGCCTAGCTTTAAAAGAATTGCAGGCAGAAGCTTCTACCTTATATTTAATCGGTTTTTCTCCGGATGAAAAAGTTAATGATCCCTCAGTACGCGAGGGAGTGTCGCTTAGCGATGCCTCATTGAATATATCCTTAGATGAAGCTGATGCAGCCAAAAGACAGGCCTTATCCGTAGACGGTTTTGCTAATTTTGCTTTTGCTTTCCCGGCAGTGCGCGATAATCAAAGGCAGGAATTATATAGAATGGATAATCTGCATTTTGACGTCAACTTTGCCAGAGCTGATTTTACAGGGCTTTTTAAAAGAATATTAAAGGGCAAAACCACCATTCCTGAGTTTTTATCTTATATCAGCGCAAGTCCAGTATTTACGCTTAATTCTTTTGGCTATAGCCATAAGCATGAAGCTTTAAAAGGCAAGGGTGAAATTAAGGCAAAAATAAGCTCAGCTAAATTAGAGCCTGGCTCCTTGTATGCGCGTTTTGAGGGTGAGGCAGGCAAGCAGATCGTATCTGAATTCTTAAGGGATGATTATGCACAGGCCTTAAAGATGCAGGTTGCACGAAAAGCCGTAGATTTTGACGGTGAGCAATATCACACCGTCATTGAGCTTAAGCAGGGAAATTTTACCTTAAATGGAATGCCGATGGCGGACGGCGATTAAATAGCTGAGCTTTTTGTTAGGGAAATAAAAAAGCAGAATTGCTAAAAGCGCCAGTGCGCACAGAGCACCAGCCGCAAGGCCTATACCTGCACTTAGGCCAAGTCTTTGCGCTATTCTTATAAAGATAGGAGTAGCTATAAAGAGCAGGCTTATAAAGAGAACTGCTAAATAGCGGATCTGCACGGCATTAGGCGAATTTACGCGCAGGAATTTTTTATCGATATTGATATGCAGGCCGTTTTTCATTTTATAGACATCTCCGCCTATGATAGCGGCAGCACCTGAGGCTGCATAACGATTCTTCTTGCTGAATTTATGCTTATGGCAGGTGAGCTTATAGTCTAAAATGGCATTAGCATTATGCTGATAAGCAAATTCTGTAAGTGCATTTTTGGCACTTTCTTCATCAGGACCTTCACCTACAAAAATATAATTTGATTTATATTCAATCGTGCGATGCCCAGCTACAGCTAAAGAGCTTGAAATGGCGACTTGATTTTGATGCATAGACCTTCCTTATGTAATTAAAACCATTATAGCTGTATCCAAAAAATAATACATCTTTAGATTTTTCTGCTTATTTTTTTATGAAAATGTTTATTTTTAGAGAATTTTCTGCGAAAAAATACCATAAATAATATAGTGTCTTGAAATTTAAAAAAGTAATCAGCAAAATACAAATTAATCTTTTATAAGGAGCAGCTAATGAAGCGAATTTTATTATTTTTGGCGATGCAGCTTGCAGTTTTACTGGTAGTCAGCATTGTCGGTTCCATTATTATGAGCCTTTTGGGGATCCGCTTATCAGGAGGCTCATACACAGGTCTTTTGATCATGTGCGCCATTTACGGCTGTGTGGGCTCCGTTATTTCTCTATTTATGTCTAAGACTATGTGCAAGACAGCTTACGGCGTGCAGATTATCAATAACCCTAGCACCTATCAGGAGCGGTTGGTTTATAACACTGTAGCTGAGTTTGCAGGCCGCTGCGGATTTAATATGCCTGAAGTAGGCATTTATCAAAGTCCGGATCCTAATGCTTTTGCAACTGGCGCAAGTAAGGATAATGCCTTAGTAGCCGTATCTACAGGTCTTTTAGATTCCATGACTGAAGAGGAGATCAGGGGCGTTATCGGTCATGAGATTTCCCATATTCAAAATGGCGATATGGTAACTATGACTCTGCTGCAGGGCGTATTAAATACCTTTGTATATTTCTTCTCCTATATTGTTTCTCAATTTGCCGTTCAGGCTATGAGCAATCGTGATGAAGAAGAGGGCAGCAGCAGCGGCAATTTCATGATGTTTTATCTTATAAATTCTATTATGCAGATTATTTTCGGCATCGGCGCTACCTTAATTTTAATGTGGTTCTCTCGTTATCGCGAGTACCGCGCTGATGCAGGCTCTGCAGCGCTTGCAGGCCGCAGCACTATGATCCATGCTCTGCAGGCTCTGCAAAGAGGCGTTCAGCCTCAGGCTGCCCAGAGAGCCTCTATGCAGGCCTTATGCATCAATTCTGCAGATCTAGCCTCTTTATTCTCCTCTCATCCGCCGCTTGAAAAGCGCATTGAAGCTTTGCGCAGCCTTAATATTTAACCAGCTTATAAATATAAACAAGAGCCTGAATAAAATCAGGCTCTAATAATATTTACTTAAATTCAGCCAGGCTTTATGCTGCAGCTTGAATAATCAAGGCATCTCCATAAGTTTTACGGCTAAGAGTGCAGATGAAGATCTGTCAATCAGACAGTAAGCTTATTTAGAAAGTGCGGCAGTAATTGTAAAGAATAGCTTTAGCTGTAGGCAAATTTCATAAAGCAGCTTAATTTAGCAAGGTGTAATTCAGATATCTCTGTCAGCTTTTAAATAACTGCGCACTTATAAGTGAATAATGCCTGATAAAAAATATGCATTGTTTAACAGGCTGCAGCTAAAAAAAGGTACCAAACCTGCGTAAGGTACCTAAAACTTTGACAACTGCCGTGTGTCATTTTGAAGGGCCTCTGCGCGGAGTAAGGCAGAGGCCTTTGGATTTTTACTTAGCAAGCATGTTTGGCAGGAACATGACAATTGAAGGGATGAATGTAATCATCAATAAGCAGCCTATGAGGATTGCAAAGAATGGCATCATTCCCTTTAGAATTACTTCAACAGGCTCATTTGCTATACGAGAGCATACAAACAGGTTTGTGCCTAAAGGAGGTGTTGTGTAGCCGATAGCGACGCTTGTAGTGAAAATTAAGCCATAGTGAACTACATCAACGCCGATTGACTGAGTTACAGGCAATAAAATAGGGCCTAAAATCAAAATTGCCGGGGTAGCATCCATAAAGCAGCCGACTATCAGCAGCAAGGTGCAAATCAGTAATAAGATAATGATCTTATTTGAGCTGAAGGAGAGTAAGCCGTCGGCAACTAGCTCAGGAATATGGGCCAGAGTTAAAACCTTAGAGAATGAGGTAGCAAAGCCGATAATAATCATGGCAGTACCGGTTGTTGAGCAGGAGCTTTTTAACGCACCTACAAGTGATTTGAAGGTTAATTCTCTGTGGAAGAATAATCCGCAAACCAGAGCATAGCCGACAGCAACGGCTGCAGCCTCAGTCGGAGTGAATACGCCTAAATAAATACCGCCTAAAATAAGAATCGGGTTTATTAAAGCCCATTTGGCATCCCAAATTGCTTTTAAGGCCTGCTCTTTAGTCAGCGGATCAGACAAGCCGTTTATACCAGCCTTTTTGGAATGAAAATAGCAATATGAAATTAATGCTACACCAATTAATATGCCTGGTAAAAATCCGCCCATAAACATCGAGGTAACTGAAGCACCTGTAGCTACGCCGAAAATTACCATAGGAATTGAGGGCGGGATAATTACTCCGAGGGATCCTGCGGTTGTAATTAATGCCAGTACGAATGTTTTGCTGTATCCCATTCTCAGCATGGTAGGAATTACCATTGTTCCTACAGCAGCAACAGTTGCAGTTGCCGAGCCTGAAACAGCGGCAAAGAACATGCAGACAACTACAGTTACAATTGCAAGTCCGCCGGTGATTCTGCCGAAAAATACATTACATACATTTAGGATCCTTGAGGATAAGCCGCCGACGCTCATTAAATCGCCGGCAAAGATAAACAGAGGAATTGCCAGCAGAGGGAATGAGTCAACGCTGTTAACCAGAGCCTGAGGAATGGACATCAAGCTTGAGGTACCGCCATACATCATAGCGCCGATAGAGCTGATACCGATGGCGATGCCAACAGGAGCATTTAAAATTAGGAATAGGGCTAAAAGACCAAATAAAATTAAGGAAACCATTTTTTATGCCGCTCCTTGATCGGTTACATTATTCTCAGAGTTTTTGTTTTTTACTAATTTAACGATTACCTGAAGCTGTCTTATGGCTGCTAATGAAAAACCAACAAAAGGAGCCAGATAAATTACCCACATAGGAATTTTCAGAGCAGGAGAAACTAAGCCAATCTTATATTGTTTGTAATCAAATGCGGCCGAATAGTAGGCAACGGCAATTGCCAGCAGGAAGAAGCTTATTTCGCCTATAAGCACTACGTGTTTTCTCATGAATTTAGGGAACAGCATTAAGCCGGCATCGATTTTAATGTGACGCATCAATAAGCATCCGTAAGGAACGCCTAAATATACAAGCCATACGAAAATATAACGGGCTAATTCTTCAGACCAGGTTAAAGATTGTCCGAGGCAGTAGCGGAAGAATACTTGTACTATCAAAAGCATAGAGAGAACGAACATTAAAATGCAGCATAGGTATTCTTCCACATGATTATTTAAAAAATTAGTAAATGACTTCATACTCTTTTTACTCTTAGCGTGGAATTTTTTTTAAATTATTATTTTTATTAAATAGC
>ULSM01015762.1_pt1 | contig 14675 bp, 8 predicted proteins | sample 1956381 | NCBI WGS metagenome assembly ULSM01 (sample SAMEA4835710, study PRJEB28245) | human gut metagenome | biome: gut microbiome; material: fecal sample | place: Denmark | collected 2008 | reverse complement strand
TTTTTCAGCCTGATCATAAAGCTCTGGAAAAGAAGCCGTGGAAGATTTCTTTGTCCATGGATGAATCCAGACGCGGTGGTGCAGATTCATCGGATCTTTTATAAAACGATAATAATCGCTGGCAACCATCGGTGATAAAAAAGCACGTCCAAGGAAAATTTTCTCGATGAGACGGGATAATACTTTCTTCTGGCCACTTGGATCATTCAGTAAATGGGTTCCAAGTTTCATCCAGAATGGTGCACCGCTCAGGAAAAGTTCACTCACGGAAATATCCGGATAGGTGTTCCGGTATGCGTAACACAGCATTCGCACAATGACTTTCCGCTGGAGCGTCGTCAGACGAATCGTTGCGTTCTGATGAAATTGGGAAGGATACAGATGCTTTTTCTCATATAAAAGTTCGGAATCGAGTTCCGTTTCGAAATAAGCATGCTGACCAAAATATTCCGTATTGGAAGGTGGGGTCTGGGCATTATAGCCTGTAAATGCATATACATAGGGATGAATCGTACAATCCAGTGTGTAATGGCCCATAAATCCACAGATGTAAGCGTCTGCAATAGAGAGGGAATGTTTTTTCCCTGCAAAAAGTTTGCGGCTTTGCAGCAGATTGGCAAAGAACTGGACAGTATCCTTGCGATGTGCCAGATCTCCAATATTTTTTCGATGCATCAGGTAAGAGGGAAGATAGTAAAAAAACAGATCAGGTCCCTGCAGACCAAGTGCATATGCGCTGTGATCGCGTCGGATCATATTGTGCATGGATGTGGAGGTCAGACGTCTGCATGCGTCTACGCCAAACAGATAGTGGGTGGTAAAACCCGGCATACAATCACTCCAATCTTCAGTAAATAATCAATTTTTTAAAGAAACAACAGCATTATAGTATATTTTATTGCTTCGGTCAATTTTCAGCAGATGTAAATATTTTATGTTGACTTTACATAAGATAGTGGTATAATGTCACGTAGTATTCAAAACTATGTTTTGAGTCTGCAACAAAAATTATATCCAAAAATCGTTGGAAAAATGCACAAATCATGTTTTTTTAGACATTTTCAGAAGATTGTATATTGCAAACATACATGGTTTTGTGATTGAATATGTTCATTCGGTGGAAAAACAACTATACTTCCAATGGATGAAATATCTTATGATTTATTTACACAAGAAAGAAAACGGAGGAGTAAGAAAATGGCAAGTTTAAAAGATGCGGCAGAAAGACAGGCGTTTTCGCTCGCTATCGATGCTACGTTAAAGAGTCTGAATAAGGACAGAGAGAAAGGATTGCTCAATATTGTAAATCTTGCGCAGAAATTTATGGGAAATAATTTCCGTTCTGATGCATATGAAGGCGCAAAGAAAATGATTCAGAATCCGGACAGCAAGTGGATGCGTTATGTGAATCGTCTTCTGGATGAGACAGATCCGCATGTTGCCAAGATGACAGCACTGAATCTTGGATATCAGGCAGCGTTTGCAGGAACCAAGAAGATTCGTAAAATGAGAGAAATTGAGAACTGCAATATTCCGTGGCTCATTCTTATGGACCCGACCAGTGCATGCAACCTCCATTGTACAGGATGCTGGGCAGCAGAGTATGGTCATAAATTAAATCTGACATTTGATGAGTTAGACAACATTGTTACACAGGGTAAGGAACTGGGCGTATATTTTTATATGATGACCGGTGGAGAACCACTGGTACGTAAGGCTGATATCATCCGTCTGTGTGAGAAACACAATGACTGCGCATTCCATTGCTACACAAACGGAACACTTGTAGATGAGAAGCTTTGCGAGGATATGAAGCGTGTAGGAAATCTTTCCCTTTCCATTTCCCTTGAGGGATTTGAAGATGCCAACGATTTCCGACGTGGAGAAGGTGTATACAATAAAGTCCTTCACGCAATGGATCTGTTACATGAGAACGGACTGATCTTTGGAAACAGTGTATGTTATACAAGCAAGAATATGGATGCGGTTACCAGTGATGAGTTCTTTGATCTTCTGATCGAGCATGGAAGCCGTTTCGCATGGTATTTTCATCTGATGCCGGTAGGAATGAAGGCTTCACCAGAACTGATGCCGACCAAGGAGCAGAGAGAATATATTTACCACAGACTGCGTGAAGTTCGTGGATTTGAAGGTGGAAAAGAAATCTTCGTTATGGATTTCCAGAACGACGGTGAATACGTTGGAGGATGTATTGCCGGAGGACGTAACTACTGTCATATTAACCCGAAGGGTGATGTAGAGCCATGTGTATTTATTCACTACTCTGGAGCAAACATCCGCGAGAAATCCCTGCTTGAGTGTCTGAAGCAGCCGTTGTTTATGGCTTACCGTGATAACCAGCCATTCAACGAAAACATGCTTCGTCCATGTCCGATGCTTGAGAATCCGGAGATTTTACAGAAGATGGTTCATGAGACCGGAGCTCATTCTACAGATGTAGAACAGGAGGAGCCGGTTGAGCATCTGTGTGGAAAGTGCGTAGATTACGCAAAGGATTGGAAAGAAACAGCAGATAAACTCTGGGCTGCACATCCATATAAGCAGAAGGGATACACAAACTTCAAAAAGAAATAATTCACACAAAATTAAGATTTCAGACAGGATTCCCGGTTTACATGCCGGGAATTTTGTTGTATTGTAATGGCATGAAACCAAAATTTAAAATCAAACTTCAATACGATAAAAAAAATAACATCTGGGCGGCGATTGCAATTATATTGGCAGTCGTAATGTATGTGACCATTGATTTTTCCATCGTTGCATTGATCGCATATGGATTTTCGTACTATCTGGTAAAAAGTCTGCATCTGGAACTGGATGACCGGTGTCCGTGGCTCTGGACACTGATTCTGTTTATCGGAGGTTCCTGTCTCACCACTTTTTCGATACAGTATATGCTGCTTGATCCTGAAAACTTTACGAGGACAACGTACGAGAAGCTCTTTTTAAATGTGCTTTGCTGTCTGATTGTCTATTTTGTTGTGCAGATTTTTACGAACAACAGTGGGCTGACCTGCATCATTGCCCATGTGTCGCTGCTTTCGTTTGGATTTGTAGACTATTTTGTATATCTGTTCCGCGGAAATGAATTTACGTTTTCCGATATCAGATCCATTGGAACCGGTCTGAGTGTGGCAGGAAATTATAAATTGCAATTGAACGATCGTGGAGTATATGTGATCTTTCTGGCAGCATTGTTTATTGCTTTTGTCCGCAAATGGCATGTCCGGTTTACCGGAAAAATTCAGATGCGGGTAATTTCGGTGATGGCGATAGCCTTAAGTTGTGTGATCATTGCAGCAAATGCTTATGATGTAAACACAGAGACGTGGGAACAGAAGGGAACTTATCGCAATGGATATCTGTTGAATTACGTACTGGGGGTTCGTGACAGTTTTATTTCTGCTCCGGAAGGATATTCCAAAGATAAGATCAAAGAACTGGAGAAAACCTATCAATCCGATAAAAAGGATTACAGCACAACAAATGAAAAAGCAAAAAATCCGACGATCATTGCCATTATGAATGAATCGTTTTCCGATCTGAGTGTGTTGGGGGATCTGCAGACCAACATGCCGCTCACACCGTTTATCGATTCTTTGAAAGAGAATATAACGAAGGGATATGCACTTTCGTCGGTATTTGGCGCGAAGACTCCTAATTCGGAGTGGGAATTTATGTCCGGAAATTCCATGGCATTTCTTCCGATGGGATCCGTTGTTTATCAGCAGTATATCAGTGATACTCCGACAACGATTGTGTCAAATCTGAAAGATGACGGGTATACGTGCATTGCCATGCATCCATATTATGAAACCGGATGGAGCCGGAATCTGGTGTATCCGCATATCGGGTTTGACGAAATGCACTTTATTGATTATTTTGACCAGACAAAGATCCTGCGGGAATATATTACCGACCAGGAACTGTATGATAAGATTATCAAGCGTTATGAAAACCGTAAAAATAATGAAAAACTGTTCTTTATGGGAATTACCATGCAGAACCACGGTGGTTATACGGAAACCTATGACAATTTTCCGGAGAATTATTATAAAGTTGGACGTTCTTATACGGATGCCAACCAGTATCTGTCCCTGGTACACGAGAGTGATGAGGCAGTAAAAAACCTGATCAGTTATTTTTCAAAGGTAGATGATCCGGTAGAAATCATTTTCTTTGGAGATCATCAGCCAAGCTTAAACAGTAATTTTTATCCGATTCTGAATGGAAAAGGACTCACAGGGCTGACGGAAGATGAGCTGGAAAAACTGTACACAGTTCCGTTTTTTATCTGGACCAATTATGATACACCGGAAGAAACGGTAGACATTACCAGTCTTGATTATCTGTCTACCATGGCACTGGAACGGGCTGGAATTGAGCTTCCGGCATACAATAAGTTTCTGGCAGATATGCAGGAGGTTGTTCCAGCCATCAATTCCAGAGGCTATTATTCCAAAAGTAAAGGTTGCTATTTGCATATCGATGAGGCCGAGGGAGAAGAAAAAGAATGGATTGAAAAGTATCATATGCTGCAATATAATTCGATGTTTGACAAAAAGAACCGCAGCAGCTTTTTCTTCCCATATAATCTAAAAAGCAAGTAGAACAATCAGGCAAGGGGAATTAAGATGAAACTGAGTGAGTTATTAGCGTATGACAATATTGTAATACAGTGCCATGACAATCCGGATGCAGATACCATTGCATGTGGATTTGGGGTCTATCTGTATTTGAAATCCAAAGGAAAAGAACCACGTCTGATTTACGGAGGGCAGAATGTGATCCGGAAAACGAATCTGGTGATGCTGATCCGGGATCTGAAAATACCAATCGAGCATGTGGATTATCTGCACAAACCAGAGTTATTGGTGATGGTGGACTGCCAGTACCATTCCGGAAATTCTGCAGTGTTTGAAGCAGAACATATTGCTGTAATTGACCATCACCGGATCTGCACGGAATTACCAGAGCTTTCCGAGGTGCGTTCTAATCTGGGCGCGTGCTCGACACTGGTCTGGAATATGCTCAAAACAGAAGGATTTGATGTACGGGGTAATCGTGAGTTGTCAACAGCACTGTATTATGGATTATATACGGATACCGGAAGTTTGACGGAAATTGTACATCCGCTAGACCGGGATCTGCGTGACGAGGCAAACTTTGACCCGGCAATCATGAGGAAACTCCGCAATGCCAATCTTTCGCTGGAAGAACTGGAAGTTGCTGGAGCAGCACTTCTTCATACGGATTATGTAGAAGAATTTCGTGCCGCGATTGTAAAAGTGGGGCAGTGTGATCCGAATATTCTCGGCCTGATTTCCGATCTGGTACTGGAAGTGGATGCGATTGATATCTGTGTGGCATTTAATCTGCAACCAGAAGGTGTGAAGTTTTCAGTGAGAAGCTGTGTGAAAGAAGTCAAGGCGAGTGAACTTGCGGCAGAGTTGTGCAAAGGAATTGGTTCCGGCGGAGGACATCTGGAAAAAGCGGGTGGCCTGATTCCGATGGAATTGATGACACAGGAATATTTAAAGTTTTGCAAAGAACATCATTTTGCACCGCGCATGGAGTATGATGCACAGGGAAGACATGAACAGCCGGCAGCTTCGGGTATTAAATCTGTTATCGAGCAGCGTATGCGGGACTATATGGGAAATACCGATATTGTGTATGCACAGGATTGCAGAATAGAGGCAGAGGATGTAAAGACGTACTGCAGACGCTCCGTTCCGTGGGGATATGTCCGGGCAACGGATCTCTTTGCGGAGGGAACGCAGGTGACTGTGCGGACTCTGCAGGGAGATATGAAAGCTACAGTGGAAGCAGGAATTGTTTTTATCATTGGACCGAAAGGGGAATGTTTCTTTCGTAATGAAGAGGCTTTTATGGAAGAATTCCGGATTTACACGGATTGGAAGTTTGATCTGAGAAATGCAGAGTATGAACCTACCATCAAAGATGTAGAGAAAGGAATCATCGTAGAACCGATGAAATGTGCAAAGGTCTGCGTGCCAAAGGGAACTACAATTGTTCGTGCACGCAGGCTGGAGCGCAAGGTAAAACTGTTCCGGGTTAAAGATGAAAACGAACAGTATACACTTGGCCGGGTTGGAGATTACATGGTTGACAGCAGTGATACGATCAACAATATCCGGATTATGCGTAAAGATCTGTTTGAAGAAATCTATCGGGATTCCGGTGAGCAGGAAGAGCAAAAAAGTGTGATCTTTGATCTGGACGGAACCTTGTTATATTCGTTGGAAGATTTAAAAAACGCTACCAACGCGGCATTGGAGTCACAGAATATGCCGACTTGTACGCTGGATCAGGTGCGCAGATATGTAGGAAACGGGGTGCGCATGCTGATGGTGCGTGCCGTGCCGGATGGGGAGAAAAACCCGAAGTTTGAAGAGACATTTGCGGAATTTAAAAAATATTACGGGGAACATTGTCTGGATCATACAAAGCCATATCCGGATATCATGCATCTTTTGACTGAATTAAAGGCGCGCGGAGTGAAGACAGCAATTGTATCCAATAAGCTGGACTCGGCAGTAAAAGAATTGGATGAACGTTTTTTCCGGGGTTATATGACTACGGCAATCGGTGAGATGGAAGGTGTGGCAAAAAAACCGGCACCTGATATGGTACAAAAAGCCATGAAAATTTTAAAAACGGACACGAAGAAGGCCATTTATGTAGGTGATTCCGAGGTGGATATTCAGACCGCGGAAAACACGGGACTTCCATGTGTTTCGGTCATGTGGGGATTCCGCGATGCGGAGTTCCTTCGTAAAAACAGAGCACAGGTACTTATTCAAAGACCACTGGAATTGTTGTACTTAATTTAAAAGTTATGGTATCATATAACCAACATACAAGGACAGGAGAAAAAAGATGGAAGAAAGAATTTCAGGACATACAGGGTTACTTGCACTGATCGGTTCGCCGGTAGGACATTCCGGTTCCCCGGCAATGTACAATTACAGCTTTGCAAAGCTGGGGCTGGATTATGCATATGTTGCATTTGATGTAAAAGAAGATCAGGTAAAAGAAGCACTTGACGCGGTGAAACTGTTTCATATGCGTGGAATCAATGTGACGATGCCGGATAAGACCGAGGCGGCAAAGTATGTGGATGAGCTGTCTCCGGCAGCACAGATTATCGGAGCTGTAAACACAATTGTCAACGATGACGGCAGATTAACCGGATATATCACGGACGGAGAAGGCTTTGTACACAACCTCAAGGACCATGGCGTAGATATTAAAGGAAAAAAGATCACGGTCGCAGGCGGTGGCGGAGCTGCGACAGCCATTCAGGTACAATGTGCATTAGATGGAGCCAGAGAGATCACGATTTTCAATATTAAGGATGCATTTTTTGAGCGTACTCTTCAGACCGCAGAAAAGATTCGGAAAGCAGTGCCGGGAATTGTTGTCAATGTATATGACATTGCGGATACGGCAAAGATGACAGAGGAGATCACATCCAGTGACATTTTTGCAAATGCGACGATCGTTGGTATGAAACCGATGGATGACCAGAGTGTGGTAAAAGATTTATCTGCATTTCGCCCGGGATTGGTTGTATGTGATGCGGTTTATAATCCGGCAGAGACAAAACTGTTGCGGGAAGCAAAAGAAGCAGGATGTACCTGCATTGGAGGCAAGGGAATGCTTCTGTGGCAGGGAGTGGCCGCATTCCGGTTATATACAGGTATGGATATGCCGGTAGAAGAAGTAAAGGAGAAATTTTTTCATGAATAAAGAAAAGAAAAATATTTTCCTGATCGGTTTTATGGGAGCTGGTAAAAGCACGATTGCACGTGCGATAAAGCAAAAGCTGGGTTATCCGGTTGTGGAGATGGACGAGCGTATCGTAAAAGAACAGGGAATGCCGATCAGCAAAATTTTTGAAACATACGGAGAACTTTATTTCCGGGAGCTTGAGACAAAACTGATCCAGTCACTAAATCAGCAGGAGCCGACAATCGTATCCTGTGGAGGCGGTGTGGCAATGCGACAGGAAAATGTAGACTGCATGCGGGATGGGGGAAGCGTTGTATTTCTTACGGCAACACCGCAGACCATATACGAACGTGTAAAAAACAGTACGGACCGTCCACTTTTAAACGGTCATATGAATGTTGCATACATTTCTGAACTGATGGAAGTACGCCGGCCAAAGTATGAGGCGGCTGCAGACATTCTCGTAGCTACGGATGGAAAAACAAAAGAAGAAATCGCAGAAGAAATTATTGGGCGACTGGAGGAATAAGCGTGAAATTTAATTGGGATAATATTGTATTTCAGATGCTGGGAAAACTTGTGGACTGCGTGTGGGTCAGCATTTTATGGGTGATCTGCTGCATTCCGTTTTTTACGATCGGGGCATCGACCACCGCGTTGTATTACACGGTACATAAATCCATCCGCGGTGACCGCGGATATACCACAAGAACCTTTTTCGGAGCGTTCAGGGACAACTTTAAGGCTGCAACACTGCCATATCTTATATGGCTGGCCGTTATGATTATTCTGGGCTGTGATGCCTATATCACCTATCAGGTATTAAAAACCGGCAGTATGAAGGGCGCATTTTTCTATTTCTTTCTGATTATGATTGCTGTTGCGATTATGTGGAGCGCATTTTTATTTCCATATATTGCAAGATTTGAAAATACCGTAAAACAGACGTTGAAAAATGCATTCCTGCTGATGGTAAGACATCTGCCATGGGCATTGTTGCTGCTGGTGATTTTGATTGCATCGGCTCTGTCGATTTATATTATACCGGTACTGCTTGTGGTAATTCCGGCAGTTACATCCATGGTATTTGATTTTATTTTAGAGCGCCTGTTCCGCCGCTATATGAGTCCGGAGGATTTAGAGCGTGAAGAGGAAAATGATATGTATGCATCATAATACATAAATAAAAACAAAAAGAGAGGGAGAAAAAATGAGTGTAACAATTTCAGAAGCAGTAAAGTATATCGGAGTAGATGATAAGACGATTGACCTGTTCGAGAGCCAGTATGTGGTTCCGCATGGTGTATCTTATAATTCTTATCTGATTTTTGATGAAAAGGTAGCTTTGATGGATACGGTAGACACCAGAGGTGTGGAGCAGTGGGAGAAAAATCTGCTGGCCGCATTAGACGGACGGAAAGTGGATTATCTGGTTGTTTCCCATCTGGAGCCGGATCATGCCGGAAGTATCGGACGTCTGGTAGAGCTTTTCCCGGAAGTAACTCTGGTGGGAAATGCCAAGACATTTCACATGCTTCCGCAGTTTTTTGACGAGCTTCCGGTAGATGAGAACCATAAAATTACAGTGGCAGAAGGAGAGTCTTTGTCCCTTGGTACCCATACGCTGAATTTTTATATGGCACCGATGGTACACTGGCCGGAAGTGATGGTAACTTATGAGAGCAGTGAAAAGATTTTATTCTCTGCAGACGGATTCGGAAAATTCGGTGCACTGGATTATGAAGATCCGGAAGGATGGGCCTGTGAAGCGAGAAGATATTACTTTAATATTGTAGGAAAATACGGTGCACCGGTACAGGCACTGTTAAAGAAAGCAGCAGGACTGGATATCCAGACAATCTGTCCGCTGCATGGTCCGGTATTAAATGAAAATCTTGGTTATTACATTGGATTATATGATACCTGGAGCAGCTATAAGCCGGAGGATAAGGGTGTTCTTGTAGCATATGCATCGATCCATGGAAATACTGCAAAAGCAGCACGGAAATTTGCTGAGATGCTGCGTGCCAAAGGAGTAGAGAAAGTTTCTGTCATGGATCTTTCCCGTGATGATATGGCAGAAGTTGTGGAAGATGCGTTCCGTTATGACCGTATGGTTCTTGCAGCAGCAAGTTACGATGGCGGTGTATTCCCATGTATGCAGGACTTCCTGCATCATTTACAGTCCAAGGCATTCCAGAACCGTACCGTAGGTATTATTGAGAACGGTACCTGGGGACCGACGGCCGGAAGAACGATGAAGGGAATTCTGGAAACCATGAAAAATATTACCATTGTGGAGCCGATGGTAACGATCCGTTCCGCCATGAAAGAGTCCGACCTACCAGCGATGGAAGCTCTGGCAGATGTGATTGCAAATGCATAAGCACTTCGGAAAACGGACCAAAAAGAAACATCATATTGTGCTGATCTGTTCCGCTGTGGTCATTGCGGCGTTTGTGCTTCGCATGCCGGTGGAGATGAATGTAGCAGATGCCTGTGGAATGCAGCAGAAGGTCAATGTGCTTAGCAGCAGTATGCATAACCGGCAGGCGGAGGATTACCTGAATGATGCAGGAGAGTTTTGCATTTCCCAGACAGTGCTCAGGGAAGGGAAACCGTCCGTTGTTCCGCAAGTCAGGCGAATCGGGCTTCGTTTCCTTCCGGTGAGCCATATGACACAGCAGTGGCTGCTGGTACAGAGAATTCTGACCTCGAAGCCCAAATTTCTTGTTCCACCGGCGCGTCGGCTGATCGTCGGGCGGTATATCCGCGCAAATCCCGTCTGTGTGTGACAGAATGAAACTCAGGGGATACAAAAAAATTTGGATAGAGACAGGAGAACAAGCATTATGAGAAAAACAAAGATTATTTGTACCATCGGACCTGCAAGCGAAAGCGAATCTGTACTGACACAGATGTGTAATGCCGGCATGAATGTAGCCAGATTAAACTTTTCCCATGGAAGCCATGAGGAACATCAGAAGAAGATTGATACGATCAAAAAAGTGCGTAAGGCGTTAGGTCTTCCAATTGCGATCATGCTGGATACCAAAGGACCGGAGTACCGGATCAAAACCTTCGAAAACGGAAAGATCACGTTAAAAGATGGAGATACATTTACACTGACAACGGATGATATTGTGGGAAATCAGGAGAGAGTTTCCGTAACCTACAAAAACCTGATCAACAATCTGAAGGTGGGAGATCATGTCCTGATCAACAATGGTCTGATTATTCTGGAAGTAGAAAAGCTGAAAGCACCGGATGCCATCTGTAAGGTTCTTGTCGGAGGCGAGGTGTCGGATAAAAAGAGCATGAATTTCCCGAACAAGGTCATGGATCATGCATTTTTGAGCGAGCAGGATAAGAAAGATCTGCTGTTTGGTATCAAAAACGACGTGGATTTCGTTGCGGCATCTTTTGTTTCCGTAAAGAAAGATGTCGAGGATATGCGTAAATTCCTTGACGAGAACGGCGGCGAAGATATTGATATTATTGCAAAGATTGAGAACCGTTCGGGTGTGGAGCACATTGAAGAAATCTGTGAGATTGCCAATGGTGTCATGATTGCCCGTGGAGATCTCGGAGTCGAAATCCCGGGCATGGAAGTGCCTGCGGTTCAGAAGTATCTGATCAGCAAGTGCCGTATGCTCGGAAAACGTGTCATAACCGCGACCGAGATGCTCGAGTCCATGATTCACAATCCGCGTCCGACACGTGCAGAGCTTTCCGATGTGGCAAACGCGGTATACGATGGATCATCCGCGATCATGCTGTCCGGAGAATCGGCTGCCGGTAAATATCCGGTAGATGCTGTGCGGAACATGGCAGAGATTGCTGAGTATACGGAATCCCAGATCAAATATACCAAGCGTTTTCGTACTTCTGATTTTGAGACAAGAAGCATTCAGGATGCCATTTCGCATGCAACTTGTGCGATGGCAGTTGATGTCCAGGCAAAATGTATTGTCGCAAGTACACTCAGCGGAACTACCGCACGTATGGTCAGCCGTTTCCGTTGTCCGGTAGATATCATCGGAATGACGACTTCCGAGAAAGTATGGCGGAAATTGAACTTAAGCTGGGGCGTAACTCCGGTTCTCTGCGAGGAATTCAGTTCGATGGAAGTTATGTTCTACCATGCAATGAAAAAGGCAAAAGAAGTATTTTCATTACAGAGCGGAGATGCTGTTGTTCTGACCGGTGGTCTGATCAATGGCAAAGTAGGAAATACGAATGTGATTAAGGTAGAAACCGTAAAATAAAATAGAACATAAGCGAATGCTGTGTAGTTGGAAAGCGCATGTGACATCTCTGTTGCATGCGCTTTTCGTGTGTTTTTGTGAAAATCTACTACCTTTACGAGGAAAATAGTTTGTGCTATAGTATATTTGTACGGAAATAATCAGACAATATTTACAGTTTACCAGGGAAAGGCAGGCCTATGGTAGAAAAAAACGATCAGAAGAAGTGCAGGGATATATCAACAGAGATTCAGGAGATTCTGGCAAAATGGGGAAAGTATTTTTTTTACTATTATCCAAAAGAACACAGGATCAGGCCATCAGAGTTTGCAGCCCGTCACATGGGAATCGTGGAGAATGCTACGGATCTGGAGCATAGTATCCTCATGGACAGAATTATGGAAAAAGAAAAACTGTTAAAACTGTTTCAGGATATTGACCATGGCGCAAAGACGGTAAGTGCAAAGATTCAGTCTTCGGGAAAAGACATGGTATATCAGATCTCTATGGGTAGGATTCAGAGCGGTTCACAGAAACAACCGGAATATGTATTGGGTCTGATCGAACAGATCAGGGCAGACACACGCCAGAATGAGATTATTCAGGCACTGGGAAGCAATTTTAACAGTGTATATTATGTAGATGTGGATCATGATAAGGTATATGTATATAAGGTGAACTCCGCAGTGCGCTCTGTGCTCAATGATACGCTTAAGGAAATTCCGGGATATGAAGCTATCATGGCAGAATATGTGGGGAAGGTTGTCCTTACCGAAGATCGTGAGACAATGCTGTATGAGACCTCCATTGAAAATCTCCGTAAGCAGCTGAGCCTGAAAAAAGCATATCAGTATGATTACCGGATTGTGCGGGATGGGAAAGTAAAATACTGCCGTGCAAAATTTGTAAATACATCGGATGGAGGACAGCTGCACCGGATGGTAGCAGGATTTTCCGATATCAGTTCCGAAAAACAGAGGGAACTTGAGCGCATGGCATATGTGGACAGTGTAACCGGTGGAAATAATTACGAAAGTTTTAAGAAGAAAATCCGGGATTTCCGGCAACCGGGATATCTGGTGTCCATGGACATCCACTCCTTTAAAATTATCAATTCGATCTGTGGAATTATCAAAGGGGATGAAACACTCAAAGCAATCTGGAAGTGTATTCAGGGGATACTGGAAAAAGATGATCTGGCAGGACATATCAATGCAGACCGTTTTGTGATTTACAGTAGTGGAAAGGATCAGGAAAAGACGATCCGGCAGTTACAGCAGCTGGAGACCATACTGGCAGAATTGTCGGAAAGACTGAAGGTTCCGAAGCTGATCCCTTATTTTGGAGTGACGAAGTGGAAACCGGATTCCAAAGTGGAAGAGGTATACAGCGAAGCAAATTTTGCCAAGAATCAGATCAAGGATCGCAAAGATATCAGCTATCAGTTTTACAGCCATGAAGATACGATCCGCATGCTTGAAGATAAAGCCATGGAGGATGAATTTAAACATTCTCTGGAAAATAACTGTTTTGAGGTGTGGTATCAGCCGAAATATGATCCGGAAACAGAGCGGATGGTAGGGGCAGAAGGTCTGATCCGCTGGAGAGATGAAAAGGGAAATGTTATTCCACCCGGCAAATTCATTCCGTTGTTTGAGAGAGACGGACTGATAAAAGTTCTGGATGAGTATGTTTTCCGAAAAGTATGTATGCAGCAGTTAGAATGGCAGAAACAGGGAAAGGAGATTATTCCGGTATCCATCAATCTGTCCAGGGCGAGTCTGTATTTTGACAGTGTGGTCAGCCGGTATCAGCAGATCGCTGATGAAATCGGAGTAAAAACCCATCTGGTTCCGATTGAGATTACAGAGAGCGCAGCAATTGACAATGACAATATCAAGGGGCTGGCAGATAAGTTCCATGACAATGGTTTTCCATTGCTTGTAGATGATTTTGGATCGGGGTATTCTTCCCTTGCAACACTGAACATGAAATGTTTCGATACGTTAAAAATTGACAAAAGTCTGATTGATTACATCGGAGATTTCAGTGGGGAACGATTGCTGGAACATACGATTTTACTTGCAAAGGAACTTGGATTGTGCGTTACGGCAGAAGGTGTTGAGAGAGAAGAACAGGTGGATTTCCTCAAACAGATGAAGTGTGACAGTATTCAGGGATATTACTATTCGAGACCGCTTCCCAAAGAAGAGTTTGAAAAACTTTTGCTGACAGCTTAAATGATAAGAAAACAGGGAAAACTTTTATGGAATCATAGAAGTTTTCCCTGTTTTATTTATTGACCGAGAAGGGAATCTACATAATTGCGTATTGCATAATTGTCTTCCGGCATCTGACATCCCACAATATATACACCTTCATCATCCGAGCACCGGATGACATGTCCTTCCAGATGGGACTGATCCGAAAGGGCAAAATTTTGGATATCGATAGCAACATCTGCATGTTTGTGATCCATGAAAAACGGATCCCGGATCAGAAATGCAAATCCATTGGCACTGATATTGTCAAGCTGACCGGAGAACGTTGTGTCGGAATCTTTCAGCGTGATGGTACATGGATTGGACATATCTGCCCGTGGGTATTTCCGGCGGTTTTTGATTTCCGGACGTGCGGAAAGCTGCAATG
>ULSM01026634.1_pt1 | contig 14676 bp, 10 predicted proteins | sample 1956381 | NCBI WGS metagenome assembly ULSM01 (sample SAMEA4835710, study PRJEB28245) | human gut metagenome | biome: gut microbiome; material: fecal sample | place: Denmark | collected 2008 | reverse complement strand
CCATAGGCTCGGGCTTCAGCACCATGCCTGCACCGCCGCCGAAGGGAGAATCATCCACCGTGCGATGCACGTCATGCGTAAAATCGCGCGGATTGATGCAGCTCACCTCAATCAGGCCCTTGGAGGCAGCGCGCTGCAGAATACTGTGGCTTGCAGCCTGCTCAATCTGTTCGGGAAATAAGGTTACAAATAAAAACTTCATTCTGCCTCAACCCACTCAGGCAGCTCCACGACAATGCGCTTTTCTGCCAGATTGATTTCCTTGACATATTTCTTCAGTGCCGGCAGCAGGTAATCCTTCTGACCGGGGACAGCGATAACATAAACATCGTTGCTGCCTGTGCTCAGTGCGTCCTTAAAGGTACCGATTTGCTCGCCCTGCTCGTCATAAACAGGCAGGCCGATGAGGTCGGCAACGTAAAAGCGTCCTTCCTCCAGCTCCGGCAGGTCCTCAGCGTTAATGCTTACCTCCATACCGCGCAGCAGCTCGGACTCGTTCATGCTTTTGATTTCGGCAGTAGTCACCAGCACCATTCTTTTATGAAAGCGTGCTGCTTTCACGGTCAGCTTGCGACCGTCCGGCAGCAGCAGATAATCCAGGTCTAAAAATTGTTCCGGCTTATCGGTTAACGGCAATATACGAATATCGCCCCGCACACCGTGCGGAGCGACAATTTTGCCAATAACTATTTGGTTTTCCATGGATTATTCGCGGAAAGCGATAACCTTACCGTCTTCAGTAAGGATTTCTGCGCCCATCAGGGTATCAATATTGGTGCCTACGGTAATTTCTACAGTACGCTCCAGGGTACCATGACCAATTTCAGCGCCCAGCTCCAGAGCTTCCGCTCTTTTCAGCTTAGCCTCTGCTTCTTGTTTGGCAGCAGTACGCTTATTTCTTTCGATGTCAATTTGTTCGCGCAAAGCCGGAAGCACGCTCAAATCGCTGGCAGCCTGATGCAATGCTTTTTTAGCCTGGAACTCGAATTGCTCCAGATCAAGCTCCATATTCTTTATGGTATTTTGGAGATCTCCAACAATTTTCAACTTTAAATCTTCAGTAACTTTTGCTTTAACAGCGACGGGAACCCTAACGATCATTTTATCCATAGCGATATACCATCCTCAATCAAATAATTTCGACAATGACTTTCACATTCTCACGGGTTGCTACTGCTTTCATAACAGTTCTGATAGCTTTTGCGATACGGCCCTGTTTTCCAATAACCTTACCCATATCTTCAGAAGCAACATGGAGGCGAAGCACCGTTGTTGTACCGGTTGTCTCCTCCTCCACTACTACTGCAGAGGGATCATTTACAAGAGATTTGGCCATAACTTCTACCAATTCCTTCATGTAGATCACGCCCCCTCAAATTATTTTGCTGCTTTAGCTTCAGCAAATTTTTTCATGATACCATCCTTGCTGAACAGGTTTTTAACGGTATCAGTCGGTTGAGCGCCTTTGTTCATCCAGTCGATAGCTTTCTCAGCATCTATTTTTACGCTAGCCGGTTGAACGGTGGAATCGTAGTAACCGATAGATTCGATGAAACGACCATCACGAGGAGAACGAGCGTCTGCAACAACAATACGATAGAAAGGAGCTTTTTTAGCGCCCATACGTTTTAAACGGATTTTAACTGCCATGTTGATTTTCACCTCCTTAAATTAATATCTCACAACATGGAACTTTTCATTTATTATCTGCCAAACGGCAGCTTGAAGCCGCCTTTGGAAGCAAACTTTGCCATACCCTGCATACGCTTCATCATCTTCTTGCTTTCTTCGAAGTTCTTCAGAAGCTTATTGACATCCTGTACACGCATGCCGCAGCCTGCAGCGATACGTTTACGACGGCTGCCGTTGATGATTTCGGGTTTTTGTCTTTCCTTCTTGGTCATGGAGCGGATGATTGCTTCGATGCGGTCGAATTCCTTTTCGTCCACATTAGCTTCCTTCAGCTTCTGGCTGATGCCGCCCATGCCGGGGATTAAGCCTAAGATGGTTTCCAGAGAACCCAGCTTTTTAACCTGCTGCATCTGGTCCAGGAACTGCTCTAAGGTAAATTCATCCTTACGCAGCTTTTTCTCCATCTCCAGTGCCTTAGCGAGGTCTGTTGTAGACTGAATTTTTTCTACCAGAGTCAGGATATCGCCCATGCCCAGAATACGGGAAGCCATACGATCCGGATGGAAGGGCTCCAAAGCATCCAGCTTTTCGCCCAAACCGATCAGCTTAACCGGCTTGCCGGTAACAGCCTTTACGGAAAGCACCGCACCACCGCGGGCATCACCATCAAGCTTGGTAACAATCAGGCCGTCAATGCCCAATTCCTTGTCAAAGCTCTCGGCAACGGTTACTGCATCCTGACCGGTCATAGCATCTACAACCAGCAGAATTTCCTGAGGATGAACAGCACCTTTAATGTTGCGCAGCTCCTCCATCAGCTCTTCATTTATATGTAAGCGGCCTGCGGTATCGATGATTACCGTATCGCATGCCAGGCTATGTGCTTTTTCCATGGCCTTTTGGGCAATTTCTACAGGAGAAACCTTGTCGCCCAAAGTAAATACCGGCACATTCAGCTGCTCGCCCAAAACCTGTAGCTGAGTAATAGCAGCAGGACGGTAAACGTCGCCTGCAACCAGCAACGGTTTTTTGTGCTTGCGCTTCAGGTAGTTGGCCAGCTTACCGGCGGTAGTGGTTTTACCTGCGCCCTGCAGACCAACCAGCATGATAACTGTCGGCGGTTTGGGAGCAACAGTGAGCTTGCTTTGGGTACCGCCCAAAAGCTCAATCAGCTCTTCGTTAACAATCTTGATAATCTGCTGATGCGGATTCAGGCCTTCGCCGATCGCTTCACCAACAGCGCGCTCTTTAACCTTGGCTACAAAGTCCTTAACAACCTTGAAGTTAACGTCGGCCTCTAAAAGCGCCATACGCACTTCGCGCATAGGAGCCTTTAAATCTTCCTCAGTCAGCTTGCCGTTGCCGCGGAACATCTTTAATGCATTTTGTAATCTTTCAGATAAACTTTCAAATGCCATTCTATCTACCTACCTTCACTGCAAAGCTCTTTCAGCATTTGCACGGCCTCGTCTTTTTTTGCCTCATCCGGAGTTTCCAGCAAATCAATTGCCTGCTGCAGCTTAGCATGCAGCTCCTCCTCGCGGCTTAGCACCTTCAGTGATGCTTCATAACGTTCTAGCAGCTGCTCAACACGCTTGAGCAGGTCGTGGACAGCCTGACGCGAAACGCCCAGCTCCTCCGAAATCTCACTCAGAGACAAGTCGTCATAGAAATACAGTCCCAGGCATTGCTTCTGCTTAGCTGTCAGAAGACCGCCGTAAATATCAAAGAGCCTGCCTAAGCGCATACGCTGCGCAAAAATTTCTTCTGCTGACATATTTATCCCTCTCGAAATTTAGTCGACTATGTAAGTATAAAGCATAAAGCGATGCTTGTCAAGTATTTTTACTTGTCACCTTTAAAAATTTTTCTAAGCCTCTTTTTCGTTCTTCAGCCACTTCCAGATCAGCGGCGCTGCATAGCTTCCCATCGCCTCATACGTCTGGGACTTAGGATGAATGCCGTCAACGTAGGCCTTGAAGCGTGCCCCGGCGTCCATGCCGATGGCAGGCTGCAAATCGAGCAGGAAAGCCTTGCCGCCGCAGATATGCTCTGCCTCCTGCCGCAGGTTCAGCAACTGACGGTTGAGCGCCTGCTCCGTACTGATGAACGGCAGCACTACGCACAGGCTGTACTGCTTTTCCTCGCACCACTCCAGCACACGCTTGTAATCGCGGCTGATATCCTCAATGCGGCGTCCCTGCAGAATGTCGTTGGCCCCGCCGAGGAAGATAACGTGATGCACATATTCCGGCAGCGCGTACTGGCGCATGCGGTAGATGATATCATCGCAGCAGTCACCGCAGACGCCGTAGTTAAGCATTTTAATCTGCGTCAGCTTTTCCACCAGAGCGGTCCAGGAATAGCGTGGGCCGAAGGGAAAGCCCTGCACCAGAGAATCGCCGTAACAGGCAACGTATTTCATGATAATCGCTCCTCACGTTGGTTTTTCTACATATTATTATAGCATAGATGGCGGAGGAATAGTAACGGCGTTCTACCGCAGTTGGGTAGAACGCCTTTAGTGTTTTGGTATGCTTGCGTCAGTTACGAATTTTCAATGCTTCAAAACAACCTATGTACTTACAGCTAATCACCACTGCTCTAATAACTTATTGCGGATAGCATCTTTATTCAAAACTTCATCACAAGATTCCCAGTCTACATTTTGAACTTCTTCGTTGTATTTTACGTCAAAAGGATGCTTTTTCGGAAGTGTACCTATCCTCTTCTTAGCTTCCTCCATATTTCCTACAGCTACATCAATCCAAACATCTTGCAGAACATCAGGAAGTTGCCCAAACATCTTATATATACTTTCTAAGCGCGAGGATAACAATTCATGCACCCTATCCTCAACGGAGTCACGATAACGCAAATTGTAAACATATACAACATCATTGGTCTGCCCTATGCGCTGTATACGTCCTTTTCTTTGTTCTAACCTTGTGGGATTCCAAGGCAAGTCAAAATTTATCAGTGTCCCCAAAGTTTGAAGATTAAGACCTTCACTGGCAGCTTCTGTTCCTACTAATATTTTCACCTTACGTTCTTTGACCAGTTTTTTTATTTTATCTCTAGATTCAGTACGCCATTCTCCGTGGTAAAAAATACCAGACTTATCGCCGCCGGCATATACGCCAATTTCTTCATCTATATCCTCAGAAATGTTTTTGGCTACCCATTCTACAGTATCGTAATACTGCGAAAAGATAATACAACCAGACTTTTTCCACGGAACAGTTTTCTCTCCATTATCTAAAGTAACTCCAAAAGTTAATATATTTTTCACCATATTATACTTTGGATCAGTATCCTTAGATATGTTAGCATTATTTAAGTAACTGACAAAAAGCTTTAATGTATCAGTTTCCTCTTTCGTTAATTCTTTCAAATCATCTGATAAAGCAATTTCTTCATCTTCAAGGTCTTCACTTAACAGGATATTATCAACAATATTCCATTCTTCCAGCATTTTCTTGCCGGTATTGTAACCTGCAATCATTGAACTGCCAATACGACGCAAAAGCAATGTTTTAAATAAACCTGCAGAAGAACAGCGTTTTTGTATCAATTCACAAAAATGTTCTGCCTGTCTGTATGCCGCACCTAAATACCCGGCAAGAATCAGCGAATCCTTTTTGTTTTCTCCCAATAAAACAACTTCTATTTTGGGCAGATATGGCTGATGAGTTTCCGGATTAATGGTATTTTCAAGATAAGAACGATTTCTGCGTATTATATGCCTAATATATGGATTGTAGCTTGCAAAAAAATCCCTTTCCAAACGCTCTATACGTCTTTGAATATTAATAGGAAATTCGCTGACTAACTTATCACAGTTAAACTGCTCTTCTGTCATTGCAGCACTAGAACGTATGAGTTTAACATTAGGACTTTCTTCGCTAGGCGGCAAAGGATTACTCATCCAGTGCCAAGCTTCAGTAATACTATCGACACTAATCTCACCCGTAATCAGTTCCAACCCTTTTAGAATATTCTCATTCGGTTTACGCCAATAGCTCCCCTTATCACCTAAAACGCTAGCATTTGCTTGTGATAAGATATTCAGCAAATCGAATGCTTCTATTTTGTATAACTGTACAGGTGTTGCTGTCGCCAAAAGCATACTATGTGTTTTTAATGATATCTGCATTAAAAAGCTATACAAATTATTCATATCCGGGCTTTGTCCAAGCTTCTTGTCGGAAAGATTTCGGCGTCTGGCCCTATGCGCTTCATCAACTATTACACATTCGTAGTTTAATGATAAAAGCTTATTTTTCAGCTTATAGCATGCTTCACTGCCATTATTGATAATGCCTTGGGAAATAATACCAATTCTCCTCGGACACTTTTCAATAGGCAACGGGTAGATAATTTCATTTTCATCCACCCAAACTTTTCCATTCCAGATAGCCGAAGGAATTCCTAATAAATCACGCAATTCTCCCTGCCACTGCTCTAACAAGGTTTTGGGAACAATAATCAAAACAGGCTTATCGCCATAAAGTGCAATTAATTCAGCTGACATGGCCAATTGTGCTGTTTTTCCCAAACCGACCTCATCTGCCAAAATATATCTTGCGCCATAAGCTTTTTTATGTTCTTTAAAAACACGGTCAATAAAATATTTTTGATGCTCCCAAAGGCCATAACCGTTACGACTGATAACAGATTCAATTGTTACAGCAGAAGCATTACCGGTATTAGAGCGCCATTTTTCCACACCTGGAATAACAGTTCGTCTGGATATACGTCCAATATCTTCAATAACAAAATCACATAAATTAACTGCGTACTGATTATTCCAAAGCGCATCAAACTCTTCCTGCACCCATTTTACTGTTTCAGGGCTATTGTCTTCCCAAACTAATTCGTAATTAATTTTCCACCCGTTATATGATTCATTTACGCTACCCAAAAAGCTTGTTTTTGAACCATCTGCCAGAGTGAAAACTCCTGCTTTTCCATGTTCAAGACCAAAAGCATTATTTGGTAAAACTTTAACTTCTAATTTTCCTGATTTAAGGAAATCATATAACCTTTGAAAGCGTGCTTTATTCGGAGGCAACTCTTCAGGCTTAAAGTCACACCATTCCTTACTTAAAGCCTCTGTAGCCAATTTGGCAGTTTTTACATCTTCAACATCTAAATCAGAATTACAAATAATACGCACCTTTCCATCCATCTTTTCAATGGCTTCTCCGGCAATCTCCAAAATAGACGAGGAAAAATATCCTGCAATTCTGTCATAGCTTTTAGCACCTATCAAATTTTTAGCGAGAACATCTGAAAAAAGCTCTCCATGTAAAGAAGAATACCTGCGCATAAAGCAACCTCACTAATTACAAACTATCGTTGCGTACAGCTTCCTTGAGCATCACAATATATTCAGCAATATCCTGCCAATAAGCAACATTAGCGTTGCCATTAACCTTGCTCATGAATTCTAAAATATCAACCATCCTGCTACGCAAAGACCAATACTCGTTATTATCAGCATAGTGTGATTTTAAATAGGAACACCCTTCCTGCACATTGTCTTTTTTTGCAGAAAAACCAATAGCTAAGAGAAGTTGTCCTACCAGATATTTGCCTAAACCATCTTCAAAGGCTTTATTAGCTTTAAATTCCGTAGGAATTTTTAATCTTGCTGCGTTTGATTTTGTACTGCCTAAAAGGTCATCATAATCACGCACGCCAAAACCTCTGCCCAGCTCCTGAAAAGAACCCAGTGTATGCACGCCGTTAAGCTCCATGCCTAAGCCTTTAAGATAAAATCTTTCTTCTGCTGCCAGCTTCGCCCATACTGCCGGACTAATTCCGTCAGGTACAAGATAATCGTAGGCTTCCTTGCGCGCTGTATTTATAATTTTGGTTACAGGACTTTCAGTATTGTTTTCACGTGCCTTTTCAAGCTCATATTGCACGTCCAGGCCTTCGATATCGGCATAAGAAGTCAAAACCTTAAGCGCAGCAACATAGGCAGCTAAAAGATAATCGCCATCGTTAAAATCAGGACTGGCAACATTATCAAGCTCATGCATAGAATCAATTTGCTCCTGTACTGCGTCTCTGATTTCTTCGTACAAATCATCTTCAAAAGCAATTTCATCAGAAATACGCTTACGCAAGACCATTAAAACTGTACCTTTAACATAATTGCCCTGCTTAAGGCCACCTGATTCTGTTTCTGTAGCAATGCACCATGCAGAAGTAACCTGCAAGCCTGCGGACCATAAAATCATCGACAGTTCTGCCCAAACCTTGGTATCCTGATGCGTAAACATAACTATCTGCATACCGTTATCAGGCATATGGTCTGCCAAATTTTTGTAAGCTGCAACCATTGCTTTGTTAAAACCTTCACCAGTGCCTTTGATAGCTAAAGCACGCTTGCTGTCAGTGTACCAATCAGGAAATGTCTTTTTTATTAAAGCTTCATCCCACGCAAGAAAATATTCACTTAACTCATGATAATTTACTGCATCAGCGTACGGTGGATCAGTAATCCAATAATCACAATTAAAGTCAACATATCTCGCGTCAGTCAATTTTACTATTTTTTCAGTATTAATATGTGTATTGTTTAAGGCAAATTGCCATAAGACAAACATATTAAACGAACTACGACAAGCATAGTTAAACAAAGTATTCAATGCTTGATTAGAGAATGTTTGTTCTCCTTTTTCAGCTAGAACATTCCAAATAGAAAGCTTAGAGAATCTATTAGCTATGTTGTTAAGACCTAAAGTACCTATAATTGTTTGCTTTTTATTTTTAGAAGTTATGCTAATATTTTTATTTATAAGGCCCAACATCACGAGTTGTCTAGGATTAAACAATTGATGCCAATATTTCCAACCTCTTGTCCGAATTACTTCACTTGTTTTGTCACCCTCATATATCTCGGCAGACGGAATATATCCTTTTTCTTGCCATTCATCAAAATGCTCTGCTAAATAAGACTGTACCTTTTGCTCTCTGGCTAAATCCTGTGCATTAGGTTCACGGTAATAGCTTATGCCAAAGGTAGCATCTGTCACAGGTCCCGGTTTTTTGCGTAGGCCATCAGTAGTCTTTCCTTTTTTGTTGACATCAACATATTTGATAGCATATAAACGCTCTTGGAATAAATCGTTCTCACGCGGAACAAAATCTGTTTTTTCCCATTTACGCAGATTCTTACCATCTTCACCGCCGCGCAAAGCAACAATAGATGTTGCCTGATGGCAGTGTGGGCAGATTAATTTATTTTTTTGTACAGTAGCATTTTTGTCAACAGCCTTCATATCTACAGCCTTTACAAGGTGCATAGCCATAGTTTTATCAGCTTCTTCTTCAAACTGCACAACAAGCTTTTCTTTTTTGCTGACTATCACTGATGGTAACAACGGCACTTTATATCCGCACTCAGGACAAGTAGTTTCGTTGCAATAAAGGTAATACTTGGCTACATGACCTTCTTCGTTGCATTCTATACCTAATGCATCAATTTCAGCACAGACAGCATCAAACACTTCTTTCTGAAAGCTTTTAAGTTCAGCCAGTTCTGCCTCACTGCTGCCAAGAATGTTTAAATCTGCCCATGTTAAAAGTCCTGCCAAGGGGTTCAAGTCCGAACCATAAACATCGCAGCCCATACGTGCCGGTTCAAAAACATTGGAGCCACCACCGGCAAAGCAGTCCCCTACTTGGGGAATGTGTCCAAAGCGTTTTTTGCCTAATGCCTGTGCCAATTCCTGTAAATTATGCGCATCAGTTCCCAAATGCTCGTTAATAACCTTCCATGATTCTTCGCTTGGTCCGTCAATCTCTTCCGGACGGCAAGATTCATTAAGAATTGTTTCGTATGTAACTCCCCACGGAGCAACATAATCCTTCTTTTTGCTGTTCTGGAATTCAGCACGTTTACGCAAACCATCCTCATCCATAGTCAGAATGCGCAAAAATACATCCTTATCCTTCTTTTTATCATCAGAAACAGGCAACAGGGCACCAAACAAAGCCGCACGTACTAAAATTAATGGTTTTCTGCCCCACCACTTACCAAGTCCGGTTAATGTCTGGCTACGGCCAGCTTTACGCTCCCTATAGCTTTCTTTAGAAAGCTTAGCTACCGGAAACTGTTCTTCTATAAAAGATTTACTGTAATCTAACATTCTCTCCCGCCTTTCTATTGCATGAGACTTGCAAACAAATCCTGCTGCGATTTTTCTTCAGCTTGAAAGTTATCAGTAATAGCATAACGCAACGCTATACGCCAACCACGCTTACTATCTGCATCTCCTGTAATTGCATTCGTCATTGTAAAAAGCCACCAGCGTTCTTCTCTGCTAAAGCCAAGCCAGTTTTTTATCGCCACCGGTATGAGCGTAGGATCACAATCCTCAATTGCCCATAGCGGTACCAGCATCTCTTTTCCCAGCAATCTTTCTACAGGATTTTGACCAGATTTAAAATGAGCAACTCTTCTATTAGTAGCTTTAAGAGTTCTGTTAAATTCCGTTTCTAAAGCATCCTTTACGCGTTCCCATTTATCATAGTCCAATATAATTTTTTTCTTATACCCTGTTGCAGGATATATTTCACTTGTCTGCACTGCTGCATCATCCCAAACAAAACGTTCATAGATAACTACGCTCTGTTTCTTACTGGCAGTTGGAAGCAATACCAGAAAGTGATGCTGGTCTTCTTCCGGCAGAAAACCAAAACCTAAAGTGTTTTTCTTTGCCATAGAATTAAACCTCACTGCTTGATGCAGCCAGCAAACTCTTCAAGCTCAGCTTTAGTTAAAGCAACCCAGTCCAAAAATTGCTGTCCACTGGTAAACTGTATTGCTTCCAGCTCCATACCAACTTTTGTCTCTATACCATGCATAACGCCTTCACGCATGGTGCTCAAAACTTGCTCTAAAACATCCGCAGGCCATTTGTTGTCGCCTGAACCAATATCAAGATAATGATTTTTGTTATGCGTATCTTCGATATTAATGCTGCTGATATAAACTTCAAACCCGTATTTCTTCATGTCATTAATAAAAGTGTAAACATCTTTATTATTAGTATAAGAAATGGATTTTTTTAACTGCAAAGGTTTATCTTTATCAACATGAACTTCTTGCTTGCCAGTTTCATCTCCAAAAGCAGGTATTGCCTGTTGAAGAATTTCGCCATATAAATCACATGGTTTATAATATGTAACTGCTTGTAACAGGCTGGCTTCCTTGGTTACAATAAACGGTGCAACATAGATTCCACCACCTCTTGGATTAGAACCATCTGTTGAATAACGAATTTGTACATTTGGGTTGTCTGCCTGCAATTCACAGTATTTTGAACCATTAGCGTCATAAAATCTATGCTTTACAGAAACATTGTTTTCCCATTTGCTACACTCACCAGCTTCATGCATGCCTGATGAATCTTCGCAATAAAAATACAGGACCATATCATTCGTTAGAAAAGCACCACAATCCTTAACCACTGAAGAATTTTTGGTAGCCGGTTGGTTTATTTCCCAATACACAACATCACCGTTACTCGGAATAAGCTTCAAGGTTACAAAACCTTGCTCATCACGGCTGATTTCTCTTATAGCAACACTAGTCTTTGGTAACGGGGGATTTTTATCCAGCATATCGCCATCTTCTGCCCAAAAACCATTTGCTACATATTGATCCTTGGCATCCTTTAAAGCAGAAGGATAGTACCAATTCCAATCTGTATTTATTGCTGCACGTTCCTGCAAGTCTGCCCAACGCATTGGATTAGCAGTAAAAAGCTTAGCTTCTATCTTTTTCTTAAAAATATCTTCCTGCGTTTTTTCTTGTGTCGTAAATTTACCGGCATCAATCAACAGATTTCTAATTTGAGTTTCAGGATTGAAATCATTATTTTCAAATTTCATTTCAATATCTCTAGTACGATAATTTCTGTTATCTCCACCGCTAGTTATACTTTTCTTTTGCTGTGCAGGATAATACAGCTTAACAAAGGTTTCATTAATTGCAGAACAAATTCTTACTGCAATTCTGTCTGCTAATCCAAGCGCAGCTAAATACTGAGTATCTCTTTCCGTTACCTTTTCATCCTTCAGCTCTTTAATAATGTTGCTAATAGCCTTTTGTTCCTTAGCCGCTTCCAGCAAATCATTCATAGTGTCATGCTGACCGGACAAAAACATTACACGGTTCGGATAGTTGCAGCTCAAGAAGAATTCTTGCAAATCTCTAGGTAACCCACCTGCCGGATTTGGCTCAAATAAAACTAATGTTACATTATCTTTGGATAGTTGGATATCATCAATTCCAGGAAATACCAATAATTTTTGGTAACAGTCCTTTGTTTTAGGCGCAAACTTTACCTCTAGCAAATGTTTTATTTCCTGTTTAGCCTGTTCATTGTTGTATCCTTGGATATACGTGTTCAATTTAGCATTAACATTCTGTACTTCTTTAAAATATAATTTGTCATTCTTATCGTTATATAAATACCATGCTTTGCCAAAAAATCGATCAATAAGCTGCTTGAAATTTGACATATCCCTTCCGGGTTTAACCATATAGCCAATAACTTCACTTACTGTCAAACCTAAGACTGAACCAAGCACATCACTAAGTGAGGACATTAACAGTAACTTTGCAATCTCCTGCATATCCTGACTATTATCGGATGCATCAATTTCTTCTGCTGCAGCACGCCCTTGTGAATAAATATCATGGGCAATAGCCGGTACTAATTTAGGCTTAATATTAGAAATCATGGAATAAGTAAGGCTATCACTCAAATCAAAGTCATATGCATTGATTAATTCTCTGGTTTTAGCCAAAGCACCATTATCCTTGAATAAAGTGCGCACCATATAACGCGCCAATCTAATAAAGCCGCGTGTTTGCTGAAAGCCGCTATTTTCTTTAAAACGAGCAAAAAGATCCTTGATGCAAGGATGAAAAGGATATACCTGGCATATTCCTTCGTAAATCATATTTGCATTTATACCGGTATAATTCATCTGCTTTGCTTTATTAACAGCATCCTTATAACCAACAGCCACATCAATAATATCTTGTTGCTTTGGCAGTTTAGCAAAAAGCTTTTGCTTTAAAATAAAATATAAATCATCAGACGATGTCTTTACCGGTTCAATATCAGTAGCAGAACGTCCAATTTCACCTTCTAAATCCCTAAGAGTTTTCTCTAATAACCCTGAACCTGCTTCATATGTTGACTTTAAATCAGAAACAACTATGCAAACATTAGATAACTCCGCTTTATTAACAGCATTAAATAAATTTGACAGTGCTGTAACTGTAACATCGGCAAGAGTACCATCACCAATCTGACGAGTTTTCAGATACTCAAAGTAAGGTGGTAACTCATCAAGCATGATTAACACCGGCTCATCCTTTAAAAGTCTTATCCACGAGTTCTGTCCAGGCGCAGCTAAAGGAGTATAATAATCACTAAACATCTCTTTTTTGCCAAGCTGGGCAGCAATCTCACCCCAAATGCCAAAAGGCACATCATTATTGCGACCTGTAAAAGATATAACCTTAATAGGGTGATGTACATCATGCGTAAGATTTTTGGCATATTTCTCTCTCAACTCAGGATGCTTTGCCAATAAGCCTAATGTAATCATATTATGCGTCTTACCACCGCCCATAGCCTGCTTTAATCTTATAAGACCAGTAGCACCAATACCAGCAAAGCGTTGAAAAGCCAAATCCACCAATTGTTTCATACCATCTGTAAAATAAGTCTCTTCAAAAAACAAATCTGCATCAATGCTGTCTTCTGTCAAATTAGCTAAATCAAGAACATCATCTTGATGTTTATCCTCAAAAACATCTGCACGCGGCTGGCATAATTCATACAAACTTTTCATAGCAACCATCCTTTTCCATCAGTTCAGATACATTTTATATAATAAATTTACAAAATCATTCGAACTTACATATACTAATACATTGTAATTATACCATTCATTCTCCCCCCCGCAACCGAATGTCCATTCTGTTGCAAACTAAAAAATAATAGTGCTCTGTCAAAAGCACTTAACTTAAATTATCAGTTTAATTTATCTTCTACTAATGCAACTTTCTCCCTTAATCCTCCACATTTCCTGTTCCACTACCTTTGCGTCAATAGCACAAGCTCCTGCATTAAATACTCCGATCGCACCTCAAAAACAGAGCCATTTTAAAAAATACGAATAATAATCTATCTTCTCTCTTCCCCCGTCATGCGCTCCCACGCACGGCTTTTTATATACAAAAAATCTGCGCAAGCACACAGCCTGCGCAGATTCGCCAAAGCACGAAAACCTTAATTCGCTAAGATATCTTATTTAACTTCAATAACGATTTCCTGACCATGCGGAATATCAGGATTCATAGCATCCTTCAGCTCCTCCGGAGTTACGCCCAAATCTACATTATCCCTAACCTCTACCTGAAAATCAGTACCGGCCGGATAGTTGATATTGCTGCCCTTCATAAAAAGACCGCCCACCAGGCTAACCGCAGCAGCAACAGCCACAGCACCGCCATCGGTTTTGCCCTTGCCTTCAAGGCCCTTTCTCAACGGAACGCTTACATTGTTCAGCGTCTTGATTTCCTTGCCTGCAATACGCAGTACACCCTTTCTGCCGAAGCCGCCTGCCTTCTGCACTTCATATACATAACCCATGCCAACAGTACCTTTAGGAATAACTACAACACCGTTAATTATCAGGTTTTCTGTAGTCTTGAACTCCACCTGCTGATTTTTCTTGTGAGTTTTAGAGTTAGCAGGCTCGATAAGCTCAACGTTAAGCATAGTTTTTTTAGGGATATAAATATGTCCCGGCATAACATTGGCAATTGTCACCTTTTGAGCAGCGGCCTGCTCCTCTTTTTTCTGCAGCGCAAGTCTTTCCTTAAAGGTCAGCTTCGAAGGATCTGCCTCTTTAGCAGGCATTTCTTCTTCTGCAAACGGGTCGTACTTTTCATCCACACTTACATACCGGCTTGACGGCGCAGCATAAGCCATCGGCAGG
>ULSM01037121.1_pt1 | contig 14719 bp, 8 predicted proteins | sample 1956381 | NCBI WGS metagenome assembly ULSM01 (sample SAMEA4835710, study PRJEB28245) | human gut metagenome | biome: gut microbiome; material: fecal sample | place: Denmark | collected 2008 | reverse complement strand
ATTTTGCTTCCATCAAGAATCCGATGAAGTATCCGGATTTCCTGGAAGTGCAATTGAAGTCATTCCAAGACTTTTTACAACTGGATACCCCACCCGAAAAACGAAAGAACGACGGGCTGTATAAAGTATTTGCTGAAAACTTCCCTATCGCTGATACACGTAACAACTTTGTCCTTGAGTTTTTGGACTACTACATTGATCCCCCTCACTATACAATAGATGATTGTCTAGAGCGTGGGCTCACTTATAGTGTACCTTTGAAAGCTAAATTGAAGCTTTATTGTACAGATCCCGATCATGAGGATTTTGATACTGTTATTCAAGATGTTTATTTGGGTCCTATTCCTTATATGACGCCGAAGGGAACCTTCGTGATTAACGGTGCTGAACGTGTTGTTGTTTCTCAGCTGCATCGTTCTCCGGGTGTATTCTTTGGACAGAGTGTACATGCTAACGGTACAAAACTATATTCCGCACGTATTATCCCATTCAAGGGCTCATGGATTGAATTCGCTACAGACATTAACAATGTGATGTATGCTTATATCGACCGTAAGAAAAAATTGCCTGTTACTACTCTGTTGAGAGCTGTCGGCTTTGAAAATGATAAAGATATTCTCGAAATATTTAATTTGGCTGAAGAAGTTAAAGTCAATAAGGCCAACTTAAAGAAGGTTGTAGGAAGAAAACTTGCTGCGCGTGTCTTGAAGACATGGACAGAGGATTTTGTAGATGAAGACACCGGTGAAGTTGTTTCTATTGAACGTAATGAGGTTATCATTGACCGTGAAACTGTGCTTGAAGCAGAGCATGTAGATGAAATTATCGACTCAGGCGTTCAGAATATCCTTGTTCATAAGGAAGAAGCTAATTCATCAGATTATTCTATTATATTTAATACGCTTCAGAAAGACCCGAGTAACTCAGAAAAAGAGGCTGTGCTTTATATCTATCGTCAGTTGCGTAATGCAGATCCTGCTGATGATGCCAGTGCTCGTGAGGTTATCAATAACCTGTTCTTCTCTGAAAAAAGATATGACCTTGGCGAAGTAGGCCGTTACAGAATCAACAAGAAGTTGGGGCTGACTACGGATATGGATGTGAAGGTATTGACAAAACAAGATATTATCGAGATCATCAAGTATCTGATTGAGCTGATTAACTCTAAGGCTGATGTTGATGATATTGACCACTTGAGTAATCGTCGTGTGCGTACAGTGGGAGAACAGTTGTCCAATCAGTTTGCTATCGGATTGGCTCGTATGTCTCGTACTATTCGTGAACGTATGAATGTACGTGACAATGAAGTATTTACTCCGATTGATTTGATTAATGCGAAGACTATTTCTTCTGTTATCAATTCATTCTTCGGTACAAATGCATTGTCACAATTCATGGACCAGACCAATCCGTTGGCTGAAATTACTCACAAACGTCGTTTGTCTGCGTTAGGTCCCGGTGGTTTGTCGCGTGAACGTGCCGGTTTCGAGGTGCGTGACGTACACTATACTCACTATGGTCGTTTGTGTCCGATTGAAACCCCTGAAGGTCCTAATATCGGTTTGATTTCTTCTTTGTGCGTTTATGCTAAAATTAATGAACTTGGTTTCATTTCTACTCCTTATCGTAAGGTAGCTGATAGTAAGGTGGATATTTCTGATGAAGGAATTGAATACTTGACTGCAGAAGAAGAAGAAGATAAGATTATTGCTCAGGGTAATGCACCTTTGGATGATGAAGGTAAGTTTGTTCGTGACAAGGTTAAGGCTCGTCGCGATGCCGATTATCCGGTTGTTACTCCTGATCAGGTAGAGTTGATGGATGTATCTCCTCAACAGATTGCTTCTATTGCGGCATCTTTGATTCCGTTCTTGGAACATGATGATGCTAACCGTGCATTGATGGGTTCTAACATGATGCGCCAGGCAGTTCCTTTGTTGCGTACAGAGGCTCCTATTGTAGGTACAGGTATCGAAAAGCAATTGGTTGAAGATTCTCGTACTCAGATTGCTGCTGAAGGTGACGGTGTGATTGAATATGTAGATGCAACCACTATCCGGATTTTGTATGACAGAACGGAAGATGAGGAATTTGTCAGCTTCGAACCTGCTTTGAAAGAATATAGAATTCCTAAATTCCGTAAGACTAACCAAAGCATGACTATTGACCTTCGTCCTATTTGTGATAAGGGTCAGCGTGTAAAGAAAGGTGATATTCTGACGGAAGGTTATTCAACACAAGGTGGTGAATTGGCATTGGGTAAGAACCTGTTGGTTGCTTATATGCCTTGGAAAGGATATAACTATGAGGATGCTATTGTATTGAATGAACGCGTTGTACGTGAAGACTTATTGACTTCTGTACACGTGGATGAATATATATTGGAAGTGCGCGAAACGAAGCGCGGTATGGAAGAATTGACTTCTGATATTCCTAACGTGAGTGAAGAAGCAACTAAGGATTTGGATGAGAACGGTATTGTACGTGTCGGTGCTCGTATTGAACCGGGTGATATTTTGATTGGTAAGATTACTCCGAAAGGTGAATCAGATCCTTCTCCTGAAGAAAAATTGCTTCGCGCTATCTTTGGTGACAAAGCCGGTGATGTAAAGGATGCTTCATTGAAAGCTTCTCCTTCATTGCGTGGTGTCGTTATTGACAAGAAGTTGTTCTCTCGCGTTGTGAAAACCAGAAGTGAAAAGAATGCCGACAAAGCTATTTTGCCGAAACTGAATGATGAATTTGAAGAAAAGGCAGCTAAGCTGAAGGATATCTTAATTGATAAATTGTTGGTATTAACTAATGGTAAAGTCTCTCAGGGTGTAAAAGATTACTTGGGAACCGAAGTTATCGCTAAGGGCGCTAAGTTTACAAAACGCGACCTTGAGTCATTGGATTATACAGTGATTCAGTTGAGCAAGTGGACAGCGGATGCTCACAAGAACGATATGATTCGTGACTTGGTAATGAACTACCTGAAGAAGTATAAAGAACTGGACGCCGAACTGAAACGTAAGAAGTTTGCAATCACAATAGGTGATGAATTGCCTTCAGGTATTATTCAGATGGCTAAAGTTTATATTGCTAAGAAACGTAAGATTGGTGTGGGTGATAAGATGGCAGGTCGTCACGGTAATAAGGGTATTGTATCTCGTGTTGTCCGTCAGGAGGATATGCCGTTCTTGGCTGATGGTACTCCGGTAGATATCGTATTGAATCCGTTGGGTGTGCCTTCTCGTATGAACATCGGTCAGATTTTTGAAGCTGTATTAGGTCGTGCCGGAAAAGAATTGGGCGTGAAATTTGCTACTCCTATTTTCGATGGTGCATCTATGGATGACTTAAATGAATGGACGGATAAAGCCGGATTGCCTCGTTACTGTAAGACGTATCTTTGTGATGGTGGTACCGGTGAACGCTTTGACCAACCGGCAACGGTAGGTGTGACCTATATGTTGAAGTTAGGCCACATGGTTGAAGACAAGATGCACGCACGTTCTATCGGTCCGTACTCTCTTATTACTCAGCAACCGCTTGGTGGTAAGGCTCAGTTCGGTGGTCAGCGTTTTGGAGAAATGGAAGTTTGGGCGCTCGAAGCATTCGGCGCAGCGCATATCTTGCAGGAAATCCTGACTATTAAGTCTGATGACGTTGTTGGACGTTCTAAGGCTTACGAGGCTATTGTAAAAGGTGAACCGATGCCTACTCCGGGCATTCCTGAATCTCTGAATGTATTGTTACATGAATTGAGAGGATTGGGATTGAGTATCAACCTTGAATAATAAAAATATAACTCTTTACAATATAAACAAGAAAGTATGGCTTTTAGAAAAGAAACGAAGATAAAGAGTAATTTCTCGAAAATCTCAATTGGTTTGGCTTCACCTGAAGAAATCCTTGAGAATTCGAGTGGTGAGGTGTTGAAGCCCGAAACTATCAACTACCGTACCTACAAACCCGAACGTGACGGTTTGTTCTGCGAACGCATCTTCGGTCCGGTAAAAGACTATGAATGTCATTGCGGTAAGTACAAACGTATTCGTTATAAAGGAATCGTTTGTGACCGTTGCGGTGTTGAAGTGACAGAAAAGAAAGTTCGTCGTGAACGTATGGGGCATATCCAGCTGGTAGTGCCTGTGGCACACATTTGGTATTTCCGTTCATTGCCGAACAAAATCGGTTACTTGTTGGGATTGCCTACCAAGAAACTTGATTCTATTATTTACTATGAACGTTATGTCGTAATTCAGCCGGGTGCTGCCGCTGAAGAAGGCGTAAATGAATATGATTTGCTTTCGGAAGAGGAATATCTGGATTTGCTGGAAAAACTTCCGAGAGAAAATCAGTATCTGGAAGATACAGACCCTAACAAGTTTATTGCTAAGATGGGAGCTGAAGCCATCTATGATTTGTTGGCTAAACTTGACTTGGATGCACTTTCTTATGAATTGCGTCACAAGGCAAGCAACGACTCTTCACAACAACGCAAGAATGAAGCATTGAAACGCTTGCAGGTCGTTGAATCGTTCCGTGCATCTCGCGGACGCAATAAACCTGAATGGATGATTGTACGTATTGTTCCGGTGATTCCGCCCGAACTTCGTCCGTTGGTTCCGTTGGATGGTGGTCGTTTTGCAACTTCTGACTTGAATGATTTGTATCGTCGTGTGATTATTCGTAACAACCGTCTGAAGAGACTGATTGAAATCAAGGCTCCTGAAGTAATCTTACGCAACGAAAAACGTATGTTGCAGGAAGCTGTCGATTCATTGTTCGATAACTCACGTAAGTCAAGTGCTGTAAAAACAGATGCAAACCGTCCGTTGAAATCACTGTCTGATAGTTTGAAAGGTAAGCAAGGACGTTTCCGTCAGAACCTGTTGGGTAAGCGTGTTGACTACTCAGCCCGTTCGGTAATTGTCGTTGGTCCTGAATTGAAAATGGGAGAATGCGGTATTCCTAAATTGATGGCTGCCGAACTTTACAAGCCGTTTATTATCCGTAAATTGATAGAACGCGGTATCGTGAAGACTGTTAAGTCTGCCAAGAAGATAGTAGACCGCAAAGAACCTGTTATTTGGGATATCTTGGAGCATGTCATGAAAGGACATCCGGTATTACTCAACCGTGCGCCGACATTGCACCGTTTGGGTATTCAGGCATTCCAACCCCATATGATTGAAGGTAAGGCTATCCAATTACACCCATTGGCATGTACTGCGTTCAATGCCGACTTTGACGGTGACCAAATGGCTGTTCACTTGCCTTTGAGTAATGAGGCTATATTGGAAGCTCAGATGTTGATGCTTCAGGCACATAATATTTTGAATCCGGCTAACGGCGCACCTATTACTGTACCCGCACAGGATATGGTACTTGGTTTGTATTATATTACAAAACTGAGAAAAGGTGCGAAGGGTGAGGGACTGACATTCTATGGACCGGAAGAAGCTTTGATTGCTTATAATGAAGGAAAGGTAGATATTCATGCTATCATCAATGTTGTTGTAAAAGACCTGGATAAGGATGGCAACATTGTAGATGTGATGATGAAAGAAACTTCTGTAGGTCGTGTGATTGTAAATGAAATCGTTCCGGCTGAAGTAGGTTATCTGAATACCATTATTTCTAAAAAGTCTTTGCGCGACATCATTAGTGATGTTATTAAGGCTGTGGGTGTTGCTCGTGCTTGTGAATTCTTGGACGGTATTAAGAACTTAGGTTACCACATGGCGTTCAAGGGTGGTTTGTCATTCAACTTGGGTGATATTATTATTCCGAAGGAAAAAGAAGAACTGGTAAAACGCGGTAACGAAGAAGTTGAGCAAATCATGATGAACTATAATATGGGTTTCATCACTGATAATGAACGTTACAACCAGGTTATTGATACATGGACTCATGTCAACAGCGATTTGTCTGACATCCTTTATAAGACTATTAAAAATGATGACCAAGGTTTCAACTCAGTATTTATGATGCTTGATTCCGGTGCTCGTGGTTCTAAGGAACAGATTCGTCAGTTGTCAGGTATGCGTGGTTTGATGGCTAAGCCGCAAAAGGCCGGTGCTGAAGGTGCTCAGATTATTGAAAACCCGATTCTTTCAAACTTTAAGGAAGGTTTGTCGGTATTGGAGTACTTTATCTCTACCCACGGTGCTCGTAAAGGTTTGGCGGATACAGCTTTGAAGACTGCCGATGCCGGATACTTGACTCGTCGTCTTGTAGACGTATCGCATGATGTGATTATTAATGAAGAAGACTGTGGAACACTGCGCGGTTTGGTTTGTACTGCTTTGAAAAATAACGATGAAGTTATTGCCACTCTGTATGAACGTATCCTCGGACGTGTTTCAGTACATGATATTATTCATCCTACCACCGGTAAGTTGATTGTTGCCGGAGGTGAAGAAATTACTGAGGATATCGCACAGGAAATTGAAGATTCTCCGATTGAAAGTGTAGAAATCCGTTCTGTATTGACTTGCGAATCGAAGAAAGGCGTATGTGCCAAGTGTTACGGACGTAACCTTGCTTCCAGCCGTATGGTTCAAAAGGGAGAAGCTGTCGGTGTCATTGCTGCACAGTCTATCGGTGAGCCGGGTACTCAGTTGACGTTGCGTACTTTCCATGCCGGTGGTATTGCCGGTAACATGGCTGCCAATGCAAGTATTGTTGCCAAAAACAATGCTCGTCTGGAATTTGAGGAACTTCGTACTGTTGATACAGTAGATGAAACTACCGGTGAAGCTGTGAAAGTGGTAGTAGGTCGTTTGGCCGAGGTTCGCTTTATTGATGTAAATACCGGTATCATTTTATCAACTCATAATGTTCCTTACGGTTCTAAATTGTATGCTGCTGACGGTGATGTGGTTGAGAAGGGTAAACTGATTGCTAAATGGGACCCGTTCAACGCTGTTATTATTACTGAAGCAACCGGTAAGATTGAGTTCGAGAGTATGGTTGAGAACGTAACTTATAAGGTAGAATCGGATGAAGCTACCGGTTTGCGTGAAATCATCATTATCGAATCTAAGGATAAGACAAAAGTTCCTTCTGCTCATATTACGACAGAAGATGGTAACTTGATACGTACTTATAACTTCCCTGTGGGTGGACACGTTGTTATTGAAAACAATCAATCGGTAAAGGCCGGTGACATCCTTGTGAAGATTCCGCGCGCTGTTGGTAAAGCTGGTGATATCACCGGTGGTTTGCCTCGTGTTACAGAATTGTTTGAGGCACGTAACCCGTCCAACCCTGCTGTGGTTTCTGAAATCGATGGTGAAGTTACCATGGGTAAGATTAAACGTGGTAACCGTGAGATCATTGTAACATCTAAGACCGGTGAAGTGAAGAAGTACTTGGTTAATCTTTCTAAGCAGATTCTTGTTCAGGAGAACGACTATGTACGCGCCGGAACTCCGCTGTCTGATGGTGCGATTACTCCTGCCGACATCTTGGCCATTAAAGGTCCTACGGCTGTACAGGAATATATCGTAAACGAGGTACAGGATGTTTACCGTCTGCAAGGTGTGAAGATTAATGATAAGCACTTTGAGATTATCGTTCGTCAAATGATGCGTAAAGTTGAAATTGATGAACCGGGTGATACCCGCTTCTTGGAACAGCAAGTGGTAGATAAGCAAGACTTCATGGAAGAAAATGACCGTATTTGGGGTAAGAAGGTGGTTGTTGATGCCGGAGATTCTCAGAACTTGCAACCGGGTCAGATTGTAACAGCCCGTAAGTTGCGTGATGAGAACAGTATGTTGAAGCGTCGTGACTTGAAACCCGTTGAAGTGCGTGATGCTATTCCTGCAACATCTACTCAGATTCTGCAAGGTATTACTCGCGCTGCTTTGGGAACTTCAAGCTTCATGTCTGCTGCATCATTCCAGGAAACAACCAAGGTTCTGAATGAAGCTGCTATTAATGGTAAAGTAGATAGATTGGAAGGTATGAAGGAAAATGTGATTTGCGGTCACTTGATCCCTGCCGGTACCGGACAGCGTGAATTTGAAAAGATTGTTGTTGGTTCGAAAGAAGAATACGATCGCATCTTGGCAAATCGCAAAAATGTACTTGACTATAGTGAAGTAGAATAATACGATTCATTAAGACTTTAAATAGAAGGTCGGTTTTCCTAATGGGAGACCGACCTTTTTATTGTTCACCCGGCATGGGTATATCCTCCTGACTTCATCACTTTTCCCTACCATTACATAGCGGAAAAATGGAGTGACGCAAGTATGCTCTTGTCTCAATCAGGATGAAAGGAACCAGTATTCACACTCGCTACCTCGGTCAGCACATTGAGCCGGAAGCGGCAGCGGGAGGTGAGAAAAGCGGTTACTTCCTGTATCAGGGAGCATGGCGTCGTCTTCTTGACAGCATCTTTTGAGGATTCTGATTCTACTGCCTCTTCAATGTTTTTCGAAGATATCTTCCCGGCTTTCTTTCAATATGCTTCCGGGGAAGATTGTTTTGAGAGTGATGAATACATTCATGAGGCACTTTTTGAGATTGGGCGAATTACAAATATACAACATAAAAAAGCGTTTGTCTAGAAGAGGAGGCAAACAAATCAAATTCCGGTACAGGATATGACGGAATCTGACACAATGACATATATATGTGTAGGCTTATGCGTACGTCCGTGTAGCCCGATGCATATATACGTGTGGGCTTACACATATATAGGTACAGGCTTGTGCCACTGTATGTGTCAAAAAGACCTTGATGTCTTTTAAAAAGATCGGGAAGTTTCTTACAAACTTCACCACCTTTTAAAAAAAAGCCCGGTATGTTTTTTATGTAAGGGCAGATGGGATTACCTTTCATCAAATTGGTCATTCCTTTTTTTCCGTTCATCCTTACATTTTAATCAAAACGTGCGGACAACCGCCGGCTAATAATGAAAGGGTATCCCTTCACTCCCATTTCAGTCACACTTCCCAAGCCGTTTTCAAATCTGCCTTCAGCATTTTTTTCACCGAAAGATGTTTTAAAATGAAAGGAGGCTGAAAATACAACACGGCATGTTCATTCACCACCGGAACTCCCATTAACAGGACGTTTTGGCAGTTAATGAAAGGAGGAAACATATTTCCGCTTGTGGATGAAAAATACAGTTGGTTTTGTGGATTTGTCATTGTATGACAAACCACGTATAGGAAAAGTCGAGTGCCGGCATTGCTCCGATACTAGCCACGGACTTTTGTAGCTGATTTCTTTTCCACATTTATATGTTTGCGTAATTTTCCTTAATGGTAAGTTAACACCAACAAGCCTTCTATGCGATAGTAGCAATAAGTCAACTGCACAAAGGAAGTCAAGCGAAATCATACGGCATTGGCAAGCCGGTCTTCACTAAATAGAAATGACATTCCGAATCATTCGTAAATCATATTTTGTGATAAAAAGATTTCAGCCATTTCTCAACAGGCTATCATTGTTTTTCTAAAAGTTTGATAATAATAGTCCCTTTTTCAGAATAATATATCTATATTTGTAGTCATTCAAAGCGACAAAGAGAGTTCGTGTTTGATATATTAATGTAAATAGAGCGTTTTTGATATTACTTTGTGTTAGAAAATCCCCAATTTTCGAAGCGGAACAAAGTGGATACAACAGAACGCTCACGTCGTGTGTTTATACTTCCTTCTAAAAGGAAATATGCATAACGGCGTGGGACTGTTGTTTTTATTTGTTCCGTGGGTATGGGGATACCTCTAACACAGATAAGACATTAAAACAGTTCCCACGCTTTTTTATATATTTATGCCATCCTCAGGGAGCAGGGAAGGGGTACATTGGGCTGCTATGAAAACAATAGAAGAATTGGAAGAACTCAACCATCAATTGCAAGTCGAGTTGAGGAAAGCTAGAGCCGCTCAGGCTCAAGCCGAAGCTGCTAATCAAAATAAATCAGTGTTTCTAGCCAATATGAGCCACGAGATACGAACGCCGCTTAATGTTATTATGGGGTTTTCGAATTTGATTGTTACTGCTGCTACCGAAGAAGAAAAGCGAATGTATGCAGAAGTTCTGGAAAATAATTGTTCTTTGCTGCTTCAGCTTATTAATGATATTTTAGATCTGTCAAAAATAGAGTCGGGAACATTGACTTTTGCAGAGGAAGAAATGGAGCTGAATATATTATTGGAAGAATTGGCAAGCGCAATGCGTACACGAATTGTTGCCGAGGAGGTTATTTTGAATTGTGTAACACTTTCTGCTCCTTGTTTTGTCGTGGCGGAAAAAAAACGGCTTTCTCAAGTACTTATTAATCTATTGACAAATGCTATTAAGTTTACTACCAAAGGCAGTATTCGTTTAGGTTATGAAATTCATGGAAAAATGCTTTATTTTTATGTGGCTGATACCGGATGTGGTTTTCCTGAATCCCAAAAGCAGAAAGTGTTTGAACGATTTGTGAGACTTGATTCAGCTAAACCGGGAACAGGGCTGGGGCTTGCAATTTGTCGTACTATTGTGGAAAAAATGGGGGGATGTATCGGGGTAGAATCAGAAGAAGGAAAAGGATCTTGCTTTTGGTTTACCATTCCTTATATTCCTCTCTGTATAGAAAAAAATGATATTTAGTGCGTCTATTGTTGCTTGATTGGTTCCTTTTCCTTATTTTTGTTCGCCTGCTAATAATAAGCAGATAATATTTACCTTTAATTATAGAAGAAAATAATCATGGAAAACGAAAAAAACAACAATCAGCTTCAAATAGAGTTGAAAGAAGAAGTAGCACAAGGCACATATGCCAATCTTGCCATAATTACCCATTCTAGTTCAGAATTCATAGTAGATTTTGTACGTGTAATGCCTGGGTTGCCGAAAGCAGGAGTTCAATCTCGTATTGTATTGACTCCTGAACACGCTAAGCGTCTGATGTATGCTTTACAAGAAAATGTGGCAAAGTATGAGCGCAACTTTGGACCGATCCGTATGCCTGAAGAAATGAATGGTGCCAATGGCGGTCCTGATGGCAAGACTTTTATTCCTCCTATGAGTGGCTTTAAAGGAGAGGCATAAGTTATAGCTTTGTCGTGGAAATGGCATATTAGCCTGTTTTTCAAAAGATTTTTTTTGGAGACAGGCTATTTTTATTGCTTAAAAGTATTGTTTATTAAAATGTTATTCGTAACTTTGCAGCCCAAAATGTATAGTTTTGGATTAAAATAGTAAATTAATAAACAATATATAACAATTAAAAATCAAACAAAATGCCTACTATTCAACAGCTAGTAAGAAAAGGAAGAGAGGTTTTGGTTGAGAAAAGTAAGTCTCCGGCACTGGATTCATGTCCTCAAAGACGTGGTGTTTGTGTTCGTGTGTATACTACTACTCCGAAAAAACCGAATTCAGCAATGCGTAAGGTTGCTCGTGTACGTCTGACAAACTCTAAGGAAGTGAACTCTTATATTCCGGGAGAAGGACACAACTTGCAGGAACACTCAATCGTATTGGTTCGTGGTGGTCGTGTGAAAGACCTTCCGGGTGTACGTTATCACATTGTTCGTGGTACTTTGGATACAGCGGGTGTGGCTGGTCGTACACAAAGACGTTCTAAATACGGTGCTAAACGCCCGAAAGCCGGACAAGCAGCAGCTCCTGCAAAAGGTAAAGGTAAAAAGTAATTTGAGACCTAGCTGAAATTCCGAAAAGAAAAAAAGTATTTTAATTTAAGTTTTTGGTTTGTTGGAATAAGCTATAAAGGTTGAGTAAATGCTTCGGTGGAAGCGTTGAAGTAAACAAGAGTCGCAGCCCCAAACAAAAAACATTATTTTTTTTAAGAAAAATGAGAAAAGCAAAACCAAAAAAACGTGTGATCCTTCCGGATCCGGTATTTAATGACCAGAAGGTTTCTAAATTCGTAAACCATCTGATGTATGATGGAAAGAAGAATACCTCTTACGAAATCTTCTATGCTGCATTGGAAACAGTAAAAACAAAACTTCCTAACGAAGAAAAGTCAGCTTTGGAAATTTGGAAGAAGGCTTTGGATAACGTAACTCCTCAGCTGGAAGTTAAGTCTCGCCGTGTGGGTGGCGCTACATTCCAGGTTCCTACTGAAATCCGTCCTGAACGCAAGGAATCAATCTCAATGAAAAACTTGATCCTTTTCGCTCGTAAACGTGGTGGTAAGTCAATGGCAGATAAATTGGCTGCTGAAATCATCGACGCATTCAACGAACAGGGTGGTGCCTTCAAGCGTAAAGAAGATATGCATCGTATGGCAGAAGCTAACCGTGCATTCGCTCACTTCAGATTCTAATCAAGTAATAATTAAATAAGTAAAGGACGAAAATGGCTAAAAATGATTTGCATTTGACCCGCAATATCGGTATTATGGCTCATATCGATGCCGGTAAGACAACCACTTCGGAACGCATTTTGTTCTACACCGGTCTGACCCACAAAATTGGTGAGGTTCATGATGGTGCAGCTACAATGGACTGGATGGCTCAGGAGCAGGAACGTGGTATTACTATTACCTCTGCAGCGACAACAACTCGTTGGAAATATGCAGGCAATACTTATAAGATTAACTTGATTGATACTCCGGGACACGTTGACTTTACTGCTGAAGTAGAACGTTCATTACGCGTTTTGGATGGAGCTGTTGCTGCTTATTGTGCTGTCGGTGGTGTAGAACCTCAGTCGGAAACAGTGTGGCGTCAGGCTGATAAATACAATGTACCTCGTATCGGTTATGTTAACAAAATGGACCGTTCTGGTGCTGACTTTTTTGAAGTTGTTCGTCAGATAAAAACTGTGCTCGGTGCAAATCCTTGTCCTGTTGTAATTCCTATCGGTGCGGAAGAAAGCTTCAAAGGTGTTGTTGACCTGATTAAGATGAAAGCCATCTTATGGCATGATGAGACTATGGGAGCAGACTACAGTGTAGAAGAAATCCCGGCAAACTTGGTTGACGAAGCTAATGAATGGAGAGAAAAACTGCTTGAAAAAGTAGCAGATTTCGATGATACTTTGATGGAGAAATTCTTTGATGATCCTTCTACTATCACTGAAGAAGAAATCTTGCGTGCATTGCGTGCAGGTACTTTGAAGATGGACATCGTTCCTATGTTCTGCGGTTCTTCGTTCAAGAATAAAGGTGTTCAGACATTGCTTGATTATGTTTGTGCATTCTTGCCTTCTCCGTTGGATACTCCTGCTATCGTGGGTACTAACCCGAGCACAGGTGCGGAAGAAGATCGTAAACCCAGTGAAGATGAAAAAACTTCAGCTTTGGCATTTAAGATTGCAACTGACCCCTATGTAGGTCGTTTGACTTTCTTCCGTGTTTACTCAGGTAAAGTAGAAGCCGGCTCTTATATTTATAACACTCGCTCCGGTAAAAAAGAACGTGTGTCACGTCTGTTCCAGATGCACTCAAATAAACAGAATCCTGTTGAACTAATTAGTGCTGGTGATATTGGTGCAGGTGTTGGTTTCAAGGATATTCGTACTGGTGATACTTTGTGTGACGAAGAAGCACCCATTGTATTGGAATCTATGGAATTCCCTGATCCGGTTATTGGTATTGCAGTTGAGCCCAAAACACAGAAAGACTTGGATAAGCTGTCTAACGGTTTGGCTAAGTTGGCTGAAGAAGACCCGACATTTACAGTTAAAACTGATGAGCAGTCAGGTCAGACTATCATCTCTGGTATGGGTGAGCTCCACTTGGATATTATTATCGACCGCTTGAAACGTGAATTTAAAGTAGAATGTAATCAGGGTAAACCTCAGGTTAACTACAAGGAAGCTATTACAAAGACTGTTGAATTGCGTGAAGTTTATAAGAAACAGTCCGGTGGTCGCGGTAAATTCGCTGATATTATCGTAGCAATTGGTCCGGTTGATGAAGACTTTACTCAAGGTGGATTGCAATTTATCGATGAAGTGAAGGGTGGTAATATTCCTAAGGAATTTATCCCGTCAGTTCAGAAAGGTTTCCAAACTGCAATGAAGAATGGTGTATTGGCAGGTTATCCGCTTGATTCACTGAAGGTAGTCTTGAAAGATGGTTCATTCCACCCGGTTGACTCTGACCAGTTGTCATTTGAAATCTGTGCTATTCAGGCTTACAAAAACGCTTGTGCTAAAGCGGGTCCTGTATTGACTGAGCCTATCATGAAATTGGAAGTTGTAACTCCCGAAGAAAACATGGGTGATGTTATCGGTGACTTGAACAAACGTCGCGGTCAGGTAGAAGGTATGGAATCAAGCCGTTCAGGTGCTCGTATTGTTAAAGCAAAAGTGCCTTTGGCTGAAATGTTTGGTTATGTAACGGCTTTGCGTACTATTACTTCTGGTCGTGCAACTTCATCTATGACTTATGACCATCATGCTCAGGTGTCTAGCTCAATTGCTAAGGCAGTACTTGAAGAAGTGAAGGGTCGTGTAGACTTAGTATAATAAAGAATAATTTGGGGCAACGGGTTAGCGAATGACTCTTAATCCGGCCCCACTTTATATGTTTTTTTAATCATTTTATAAATAACAATCTAATGAGTCAAAAAATTAGAATTAAACTGAAATCATACGATCACAACTTGGTGGATAAGTCTGCTGAAAAGATCGTGAAAACAGTGAAGGCTACAGGCGCTATTGTTAGCGGTCCTATTCCATTGCCTACTCACAAACGTATTTTCACTGTAAACCGTTCGACTTTCGTTAACAAGAAGTCACGTGA
>ULSM01004603.1_pt1 | contig 14745 bp, 8 predicted proteins | sample 1956381 | NCBI WGS metagenome assembly ULSM01 (sample SAMEA4835710, study PRJEB28245) | human gut metagenome | biome: gut microbiome; material: fecal sample | place: Denmark | collected 2008 | reverse complement strand
ACTGTCCTGTCATAATGGTTGACCTGTCCGTCTGCCTGGCGCACCCTGACGGCTCCGTTCTCTTCTTTTTCGATGGCTGTCTGGTAATTATGCAAAAAGCAGTCTCCAAGCACACCGCTGCGGCGGTCCTTGGAATTATAATAACGGTGGAACGATAACGGTATCTCCCCTCCCACTTTTAAGTCTTCATGCTCATAGATGAAGTTTCCGGTGCTCAGGTTGACCGGGTCTTCGCTGTTCATGCAGCCCTCTGCCTCAGTTCCGAGCATTTTTTCCTCGACTGCCCTCTCAGCCGTCGCCCTGGCATTGCGTATGTTCTCGACATCTGCATCCAGAACACCCTTCATTCTTCCCATGTCCATGTTCCCTCCATTCGGGTCAATGGCACTGGCAAGGTCACTGATCAGTTTTATGATGTCATCCCCGCAGGCTGCCTCACTTCCTGCGATGCTGAGGTATTTGGTATCCACTGCCTGCACGTTCGAAAAGATCTCCCCGATCTGCTTTGCCGTGGTGTTATTTTTATCGAGTACTTTTTTATGGTAGGTGTCTACGTCATTGACATAGTTCTGGATGCTGAGCTGTCCGAGCCAGCTTTGTATGGTCAGTCCGGCATCTCCAAACCAGTCTTTTACCCTGTCCCAGGTACCGTCTGCCGTCACCTCGTCAACATACTTTAAAAGTTTTTGTTTTGCTTCATCCGAAAAATCTCTAAACATCTCTTTCCTCCCCATCTTGCTTTATCTAAATAAACATGTATGACACTTTTTCTATCCCATTTAACTGTGCAAGTTGTCTTGCAGTTAACAATGGGGTACTCACTTCATCAATATATTCCCTGATGGAAAACTCTGACTGTAATCCCGACTGAACATATTGGTTGTCTCTTGTTTCACTGTATTTGTTACAAATGACCATGTATTTTTCATGATCTCCGAAATCAAGGCACTCTGTGATATAGCGCATTTTGTTCGTTGAGACATCATCCTGTAACGTAATAAGCATCACTTTATCAGAATCCTGCAGTAACTGTATTCTCCATCTGCTGTATCCTGCTTCCACATCCACAATAATAAAGTCATAATCTCCACTGTCTTTCGCTGACTGTATTAATTTTCGATAGATCGTAAAATCAAGATTTCTTGCATCGAGCGTTGATTTAAATGGAGGCAGATATGTAAATCCTTCTTTTCTTAATGTAAAACGAACATTCTGATACATATGTTCCTGTTCATTTTTCATGACACGATATCCTTCATTCGGCATACCGGTTTTGTTTTCAAGATAATAAGAAAAATCCTGCACAGATTCTGTATTTACGTAGAAAACTCTCTTATGTTTTTCTGACAGACACCGTGCAAGTCCGACAGATAATGCTGTCTTTCCTGTTCCCCCGATTGCAGAATAAAAAGAAATGATCTGTGTCTTATGTTCCTGTGTCTGTGATTCCGTCAGCCGATCCCTGCTCTGATAAGTCAGTTCATTGAAAAGTTCCCTGATACCAAGATATTTATACACTCTGTTTACAGACAAATCCTCCGTGCTTCCATTCTCCTGTTCTTCTGCTAACACACACAGATTGGAAATGTTATGCCTTTGAAGTCCTGTTGAATATAGTGCTTCTGAAACAGCCAGGATTTCCACCGAAACAGGTGTCTCAAAACGTTGTTCAAAATAGACCGGATCAGATATAATTTCTAACTCTATCTGGTCATCAAATTCTTCCAAAAATTTTCTTTCCAGATTCTGCAGATACAGCTCATCTGTATCTGCAATAATGATTAATGGCTTACTCATTTTTTTATCCTCGTACTATAAATTCTGCATTTGCAATTCTCAGCTGACTTCTGTCTGAAATAGGCTCTGGCACATTTGGCTGTATTCTTTTTCCATTAACATAAGTACCATTGGAGCTTCCCATATCCACTACAAAATAGCTGCCATTCTGCCTTACGATTTTGCAATGAACTCTGCTGACCGCATTATTTCCTGTTATCACACCCTGAACTCTTTCTCTGCTTTTTCCTATCAGGAATTCATTTTCACAAACAACAAAGTGAAACTGCCCATCTATGGATTGTATTGATATCTGATTCATGTCCGGCATATCCACTATCTTTTTCTGCCCAATATTGGGATCTGCAGAAGTATTTTTTGTATTTCTATGCATTACAGGTTTTTCCGCCTGTATACGTGTACTAATGTCATGAAGTTTTAATGTTCCATCCTCCAACGCATCTATCACCTGACGCATTTTCGGATGATCCATCATTCCTATCCGTTCTATTTTCTGCACCAGCTGAGCCTTTATTTCATTGTCAAATTCATTTTTATTTTTATGAACACCCGTTATATTTACAGGCAGATAAATGATCTTCACATTATTCGTGCCAGACTCTACATATATATGGCTAAGGCGATTATCAATACATGCCATATTTAAAAATCCAAGATTTTCAATCTGAATTAAAGCTTCGAGCAGACTGCGAATCGCATTTAAGATCGTATCCATATCCGAAGATGCAATGTAATCCTCCAGTGATGTATATTCTCTTGTGAAATAAATTAGTTTTATTTTTCCATTATATTTGATTCTATGACACCTTAACAGGTTGGCATTTTCCTGATTCTGCATCACTTTATAGCCAACGTCATAAAAGATCTCATTATTTTCCAATAAGTAGGCAGTGTCTTCCGTGTCTTGAATTTCTGTCAATTTATCTGCAAAGTACTCGTCCATTTTTTCACTTCCTAATCAAAATAAAATGTAAATTCTTCATCTGCAATCTGAATACTGTCATGATCTGAAAGCACATAAGAATTTTCAGCATCCAGCATTTCTCCATTCAGATATGTATGGTTCGTTGAACCTTTATCCATGAGATAATAAGTTCCATTTATCCGCTCAATTACCGCATGTCTGCGGCTGACCGCCTTATTATTTATTATTGTAAAATCATTTTCTTTTTCCTTACCGATATTAAAAATATTTTTTCTGACAGTCACGCTCTCCCCTGTGCTGATTCTCTCTAAGATTGGATATCTTTCCTCCTGCTGCAAAAGAGTTGTGTCTGCCTCGTCATACTCCTGCTGTGTCAAAAGGGTTGTACCGCTTTCATCCTCCTCCATCAGTAATGTCGTTCCACCTTCATCGTTACTGTCACTGTGATAATGTCTTTCATAGGATGAACGGTCATTTGTGATGTAACCGCTTTTTCCCGTCTCTGCTTTTACGATTTTCCGGAATGCCTGTGGACATTTTTCGCGGATATATCTCTCAATGTCCTCTATTTTATAATTCTTTGTATCATTGAGGAATGCCTGGAATTCCTTCAGAAACTGCTCTGGCTCTTTGCCATATCTGCCTGCATACTGTACGGTATCTGCAAGAAACGCATAAACATTTCCACTCGTAATTCTGCTATTGATCGGCTGATATACAAAGAACACTTCCCTGGTTCTTTCACATACAAACACCATTTCCGGCTGTAACATGAGATTATGCAGATACAACCCATTCATTTCAATTTTTTTAGTCATCTCAATTGTCTGCGCCACAAGCAGAAAAAACGTTTCTTCCTCCACACCCTTTTTCAGATATGATATAAGAGGTACCACATCTGGTGCTGTGTAGATAATCATCTTTTTTCCTTCCTGCCTCGGTCTGAAACAGCCGCGGAAAATCTGCTGTTCAAAAATATTGATTTCCCGCTCATTAATCTGCTCCCCAAATGATAACTTACTTTTAATCGTAACTATATTTCCCTTTGATACTATGCGATACTTTGCCATATCTCTCAGTCCTTTTTTTATTTTCTCTTACGTCTTATTTTGATACGTCCGCTTCGCAGTGCGATCGATGCACCGACGCCACCGCCTGTCACCACTGCTGCACCCGCAATAGAACCTGCAAACAATGGCTTATTGTTGTACCAACGGATGAATGTGTTGGTTGTTACAAGAATTCCATTTAAGACATAGTTTGTTTTATTGCCAGCTGCATCCACAGCCATAATTGTGACATCCTGTTTTTTCGTATTGTTTGGGATATTGAACTGATAGTTTTCACCATCCACTGTATAATCACATTTTTTATCACCAATATAAATCTCAACACTATCTAATACCAGGTTGTCGTTGACTGTCACATTCGCTGCTTTCGTATCCACAGGATACTGGGCATTGCTCTCAACATCAATTGGAATAACGACAGGAGCTGTTTTGTCAATACCGAATGAAATCTCTGCTTCTTTGGATTCATCAATGTTCTCATTGACATTTCCTGCAATATCCTCTGAATACAGTGTCACAATGTAGCGTCCATCCCCGGCAAAAAGAGACTTGTTGATGGTGTAATCATACTGATACCATTGTCCGTTTCCACCAGATTCCTGTACCTGATAATCAATACCTTCTTCTAATGTTCTCGGTGTTCCGTTTGTATCTACTACTACTTTGATTTTGTCATGTTCCAGACTGTCTACATTCACTTCTTTTAACTTGACATCAATCTCGTTCTGAATATAAGTTCCTTCAATATCCTTTAAGGTCTGATCAAACACGTAAACTGATCCAAAGCGATTTACGGAGAACGTAACTGTTGCATTGCTCTCATTTCCAGCCATATCGGTCAATGTGGCATTTATCGTATAGATGTCGTCATAGCTTTGCTCTTTCGGGAAGTTCTGGAATGTAAATGTCTCTCCATTTCCCTGATTCGTATAAGAGCCTTCCGGTGCCACACTTCCCTGATTTGCACCAACCAGTTCAATGTTCACACCATTGGTATCAAAGTTTGTATCTGACATTACGATCTGTGGAATAACATCTCCATTATTTGCCGAATAATCTTCGACACCAACAATTTCAATTTCCGGTTCAGTGAGATCCACATAGTATTCTTCCCCTGTATAGGTTTCAGCTATGTTTCCTGCCATGTCCGTGTATTCCACATTAAAATTGTATAAACCATCTGTACCACATGTAATGGTTGCGGTATGAACATCTCCATTTCCGGTAAATCCGCCAGACTGTGGGAATGAGATTCCTGCTCCGTTATCAGTTGCTGTTCCTGTTATCCTTACTCTGTTTTCAGAGAAATTATGTTCTTCAATCTGAATCGTCGCTGTACGCGCTGCTGCATAATAATTGCCATTTACTGCATTATTGTTGTCATAAGTAACCGTAATCACCGGACGGGTTTTATCGATAGTAAAATCATCTGCTTTTACTGTCTCTGCCTGATTTGCTGCCTTATCCTTTCCACTGACAGAAAGCGTATAATCACCATCTTCTGCAAATGTAATGGTTGCAGTACTTACACTCTGATCCGGGTTTTCCGTATTTTCGGTTGTCTGCCATGCTGTCAACTCAGGAATCACACCATCTGTATTGGTAACATCTGCTTTAAAATCTGCCGCCTCAAAGTTACGTTCTGTAACTGTAATGGTAGCAACTCTGTTCTCTTTGAACATGGTTGTATTTTCAGCATCCGGTGTCTCATTATCAAATGCAATTTTGATTTCCGGTTTTGTCTTATCAATACTGAATATCTGTTCGTCTTCTGATGTATTTCCTGCACGGTCTGTCATTTTGATATGCATTTTTATCTCATTGCTGTTATTTTTTACAGTGAATGACTTTTTCAGTTCTGTAACAAGGTTTTTGTCTTTTTTTGTCTGACTCCAGCCATCCGCATTTCCACTGGAAAATGCACCCTGATTACTGATCTCCACATTTCCTGACTGATTGTTTTCTTTATCATAAGGCGATTCCACTGTCCATTCCACAGAACGGATTCCCGAAAATGTATCTGTCACTGTAACATCTACCGTTATATCTTTTTCATACAGTTCATTTCCCTTTGCATCCTTGCTTGCAGCTGCCGCCTTGTTAAAATCAATATGTTTCTCACGGGCATGCTGCTCGGCTGTTTCAATGATCAGACTGCTCGGTGTCACATATCTTTCTTCGTGATTATTTAACATATCGTAAGCGCAGGCATAAATCTGTCCTTTAAATCCTGCCTGAACCACAAATGTCACTTTTCCTTCTGCATCTGCCTGTACAATCTGCTCACTGCTTTTTGTTCCATTGGCATCTACCGTATAATAGTGGATTTCCTTTACACCGGAATCCCCTTCTTTGGAGCCGTCCGTAGCCGTTACAGTCACCTTTGTATTTTCCACAAAATAATAACCATAATCCGTCTCTGTATAAGAAACACTTCCATCTGCTTCTTTATTTCCTGCTGCTTCCATATCAATGCTTAAAATTTCCGGAGCTGTAATATCCTTGTAGACACGCTGTGTTTTGGAATATTCATTTCCAGCATTGTCAATGGCTGTAATTACCATATCATAGCTGTTGGTGTCTGCATTAATGACAGCATCCTTCGTGTTGATCTCATAGCTTTCCGTAACCGTTTTCTGATCCGGATAAGAAACGTTCACTAACTCCTTGTTATTAACGGAGGCTTTCACATTATAAATTCCAGAATCTTTATCTTCTACTTTTATACTGACTCCAGTATCACTGTTGTTATAGATGATTCCATTTTTTCCAACATATCCTTCTGCGGATAAAACAGATGTAATGGTCGGTTTCACTGTTTCAATCATTAAATTGCTGTTTTTCACATTCGAATTTGCTGTCGTCACAAGTGTCTTTTCAGACTGGTTGCCAACGTTATCCGTAACTATTGCACTGATTTTTTTATCTAAATATACTTTCTGTTCATTTAAAACAGTCTCTGCCGGGAGTTCAAATACCGCTGTATTATCGCTTCCGACTGCCTTTGTCTGATAAGCTTCTTCACCTACATATAATGTAATTTCGTTCAGTCCGGCTGACGGTACTTCTGAACCATCGTCACTGTGTAAATCATCTGCTGTTACAGTAACTTTGATCACACCATTTCCATAGTTACCAAAGGTAAAAATATTTAAAATTTTTGATGCATCTTTCTTTTCAATATTAAATCTTGTTACATCTGGCTTATGTGTATCAAGACAGATTGTTTTTGTGTCAATTGTTTTATTTCCTGCGATGTCTGTATAGGTGGTGACAACTGTGTTTTCGCCTTCCCGCACATTCTTCAAATCGTTTGCTGAAAGTGTAAGAGAATCCTCCTGTACAATCTGATCACTACTTGTAATTCTTTCCACAAAGCTCTTTCTCTTCGAAGTAAGTTCATTTCCGTTTACGGTCAAAGTTCTCGCCGCAAGACCACTTCCGTTAGTCTGATCTTTTTGATCTGTAACCCCGCATGCAATCGCTGGGATCTCTTTGTACCAATACTCTGTCTTTCCATCTTTTGCATTTTCATATTTGCCATCTGCCTGTGGTGTCACCTTTACTACAGGTGCATCTTTTTCCAGCATTAAATCATCCGATAAAATATCATTATGATTCTTAATTTCTGTTAATTTATATGCCTTACTCTCATTGCCCAATGCATCCACTGCTTTGATATGAACCTTTTTCAGGCTTGCAAATGTACCAGCTTCTTCCAATGGAACCGTAACTTCTATCGTTGCATCACTTGTTCCACTTACTTGTGTACTTACAGTTCCGGTATACACTTTTGTATCATCATCACTGTATACGCGAATTTCTTTCACACCAACTGCCGGATAATCCGCTTTGCCGTCTTTTACATTCACATCTTTCGCAGTAACGCTTACTCTAATGTTTGTATTGTAATAATTACCAAAATCGTATTTTTTTATTGTATCAGCAGGAATCAGAGACACTTCCTTAATTTCAGGGGCTGCACTGTCCCGATATACAGTAATAACTCCGGCTTCTGAACACTGTTTTGCTTTGTCAATGGCATAAATATAGATTTTATCAATGTTCTGATTTTTTGCTAATTGAATGCCACTTATTTCAAACTTTCCATTTTCATTTAATGCTGCTTCCTGTGCCCCATTCAACACATCATCCGGTGTAAGTTCTGTTTCTGACCAGACAACCTTTTTCAAATTTTCATCCACGGCTGTACCTGTGATATCCACTGTTGTGTCTGCTTCAGTTTTCCAAATTGTTTTCTCATCGTCACTCAGTTCAATTTTGGGTTTTGTTGTATCAATCACAATTTTCACAGACGGATTGAGACTTATTTGTTTTCTGCCAATAATTCCACCTTTATACACTGATGAAATGATAGTTGTTTCTGTTAAGTTGAGTTGCGTTTTGCCCACTCCCCATTGCGAAAGACTGATTTTAGTTTTACCATCAAATTTTAAAATGGCTGATGATGAATAATAGTTTCCATCCTCATCCGCTGTTATTTGATTATTTCCACTATCTAACAGATTCAGACCTGCAAGAGCCAACGAATCTTTATTTTCATTTTGAATATCTTCAAATTCAGCAGTTACATTCTGGTCACCATTTACGTTTTCAATCTTATAGACTGCTGTTCCATCTTCATCCTCTGTTAAATTATTTTCCTGTATCGGCGTACCATTGACCGAAAATATTTTTACTGTTTTACCTTCATTTGGTTTTACAATGATTGCAACTTCTGCTCCAGAATCTACAATAATATTTTTTTCACTGGAACCATTAACCTCAACAATTCCTCCATCATCAGTTGTAACAGAAACTGTGTACGTATCAATTTCTGCTGTCACTTCTATACTATGTGCCTGTTTTATTCCTTCTGAAAATATATATTCTTTCTCTTTTAAGCTGTTATTTATTTCGTTTTCATTAAGCTTTTCATCATTGTCCACTCTAAAACTTGTAAGATGATACTTGTTGTCTGTAACAGCTGCTTTTATTTTGTACTCAGAATCTGTATATGGAACATTCCGGCTACCGTCTTCTCCACTCTCGGTTGTGATTTCAACTTTATCATTTTGTGCATCACTATTTAAAATTAGCTTTCCATTCTGACTAATTTTATAGGTGATTGTGAACTGTTTCTTTGCGAATGTGATTGTAAATGCATAATTTGCATCTAATGCTACATCCTTAAGACCTTCAAATTTAAATGCACTGTTTTCATCTTTATAATTTTTCCACCAATTATCGTTGGTTTCTCCATCCGGTTTCCAATCTACAGTTTCTTTTTTCACTGTTACAGCAGTGATTTCATAACCTTGCTTTGGTGTTGCTGTTACTACATTATTTTTTACTGCTACATTTCCTGCATCACTTGTTGCTGAATTATCAGAAGTTTCTACATTTGCAGTAACTGAATATGGAACAGACTTTTCTTTAAGTGTAATTGTACCTAACTCAATCTTTTTTGTTTTTACCTGATCTTCTGTGACAGTTTTCTCTTCACTGGAATAACTGTCATATGTACCTTTATCCACATCTGCTGGCTCAACTTTAACCGTATACTTATTATCCGTATTTAATGTCCAATTACCAATAGAAATATTAAATTTTCCATCGTCTGTTGTAGTCGCTTCATTCGTTACAGGAGTCGAACCGCTTTGTGGGTATGTTACCGTCACCTTTGCACCTGCATATGGAGTTCCATTATTCGTATCTGTGTTTTCATCATCATTACCTGGAACCATCACCTGTCCTGTGATTGTGACTGCATCACTTTCATCTGTTGTAGTATCATCTGCTGATGCACTGATACTTCCAAATGGTATCGTTGTTGCCATAATTAACGCAATCATTAACCATGCTGCAATTCTTTTTCCTTTTGTTCTCCAAAACATTTCCATTTTCTAAATTATCTCCTGCGTATGTATGATGATTTCATTCAAAACCAGTTCATACCTTTTATCTGTGTTTTTTATATTTTCATCCAGCACAACTGTTTCATCTTCCTGTAATACAGTTGTAGTTTCTTCTAAAACAGTTGTTTCCTCCTCAACCATCTGAAGCGGCATAGTGGCTTCTTCCCGCAGCAATGCTGTCTTTTCCTCATCTTTTTTCGGAAGAACCTCCGTTTTTTCATCATTTTTCAATTCCACTGTTGTGCGTTCCATCAGACTGCTTTTCCTTGTTTCAGATGATTTGGCACTTCTTTTAGACAATGGATTTTTCTGTCTGTTATTCTCCTCCCGCATTGCCATAATCTGACGTTCTGCCGATTTACCACTAAGATCATCTATGATTCCCCGTACATCCATTTTAAAAAAAAGATAAATGGATATCAGTGTTAAAACTCCTGCTAATGAAAATGCAATGATGGATATGAGTTGTAAAGTACCTGCATTCATGATGCTTTCACCTCCGTATCTTTTGCATATGCATTTTCCACTGCTGCCTCTGCATCCTGCAAACGCTTTAGAATATCATTTTTCATTTCTTCTGTTTTGTCTGTTGTCGTATCAACCTGCTCCGTACCAGCTTTTACCTGTTCCAGCAACGCTTTCATATCTTCCTGTGCTACGTCATCTGCCTTAAATTTTCTTGCATAAGTTTCCACAGCATTCATTGCCAGTTTGTATACTTCCAGATTTACAATTTCATTCTCATCCTGACTCTCAGATACGGTTGCTACGAGTTTTGTTATATTCTCCCAATATGGAAGATAGGTTCCTTTATCAGATGCTTCCTGCACATTCAGTGTGATATCGCGGTTAAACTGTCCTATATCACGGTACATTTCAGCCATCGTATAATAACTGCTGTCCTCACCGCCATAAGTACATGCCGCCTCAAACCACTGAATCGCACTTTTCATTCTGGTTATCTGATTGTCTGAATTTTCTGTTTTTCCATAATCGTAGTAATACCAGTATAATTTTCCTATCTCAAAAGCAAGATCCCCATAATCGCTATTCTGCTGCAAAACAGTCAGATTACTGTTTATTTTCTTTTTGAATAATTCCTCTTCTTCCAATGAAAAGACCGCGTCATCCTTAAATGCCTCGATTATTCCAAAATACGCTTCCGAATTGCCCGGCAGAATATCTATTGCTTTGGCATAATAATCGATTTTTTCCTCATCTGTCGCAGATAATTCTGCCTGCTTGATGTTATTATCATAATCGCTGTTGTTCACATGAACCCTCATTCCTGTGCATACACACCCTGCAATCAGAAAAAATACAGCTGAACCTGCTGTAATAAAAAAAACTTTCAGCTTATTTTTCTGCTTCTTTCGATACCCCTCGTCCATCTCATCATAATGATCCAACGCATATAACAATTCTGCACATGACTGATAACGATCTTCCGGGTTTAACTGGGTACATTTTTGAATGATCGCTTCTAATCCACTGGACAACTGCGGATTCCAATATCGGATTGGATATATCTCATAAGGAGGTTCACATGGATTCTGTCCTGTGAGTAAATGGTATAGCGTCACGCCAAGACAATATACGTCTGTTCTGGCATCCGTCTGACCTTTTCCTCCAAACTGCTCCGGCGCAGCATATCCTTTTGTTCCAAGACTTACTGTATCTGCCAGATTCTGTTCTTTGTATTCCCTCGCAATCCCGAAATCAATTAACTTGATATTTCCATTCGGCTGCAGCATAATATTTGCCGGTTTCATATCCCGGTAGATAATTGGCGGATTCTGCGTATGCAGATAATCCAATACCCTGCATAGTTCCTTTGCCCACTCAATTACAACTTCCTGTGGCTGTGCACCTTCTTTACTCAATACACTGCTTAAGGTTTCTCCCTCAATGTAATCCATGACAACATAGATTACATTTTCTTTTTCGATAATGTCTACAATTCTTGGCAGTGACGGATAATCCAGTTTTTTCATCATGTTTGCTTCCGCCATTGCACTTGCAACTACAACTTCATTGTTCTTATCATAAGCTTTTCTCTCGATTTCTTTGATTGCCCACTGCTTATTCAGGTTTTTGTCCATCGCCAGGTAAACTTTTGACATTCCACCTTTTCCGATCAGCTTTAAAACCTCGTATTTTCCCTCAATAATTGTTCCTCTCTCAGCCAACTTTCATTTCCTCTTTTGCCTTATTTGAGTTTGATATAAATTGCAGAAATGTTATCCGTTTCCATCCGTTGTTTATTCCATTCGATCATTTCTCTCAATTTTTCTTTTATCTGCGCTTCATCAAGATTTTTATGCGGATTCAGTGACTCAGAAATTTCGTCTTCTGATAACATATGACGGAATCCATCTGAGCATAACAAAAGGGCTGTGCCATGCGCCAGCCTTCCATTCTCATATTGTGGTTCAAAAAATTCATTCACACCGATACACTGAAGAAGCACGTTTCTGCGATTATCCTTTTTAGCTTCCTCTATTGTCATATTCCCACGTTTTATTTCTCGCGCAATGAATGTATGATCCTCGGTCAGCTGCTGCAACGTATCCGATAATGTATAAATTCTGGTGTCTCCAACATGACAAAGCATATATTGTCCATCACTGTTTAATAAAACCGCACTTATTGTTGTTCCAAGCTGAATCTGGTTTTCTTTTCCATACCTGATCAGTCTGCCATTTATTTCTTCCAAAAGACTCTGCCACTGTTGTCTTATTCCTTCATCCCCAACATGCATTTCGTTCTTTATGTAAACCTGTTCAAACCAGTCTGAAAAAGCCCTGACGACCGTTGCACTGGCAAGCTCCCCTTTTTCCATGCCACCCATGCCATCACAAATTGCGATCAGAAGTGTCTCTCCATGTTCCTCAGAACATCCTTTTAATAACAGACTGTCCTGATTGGTCTTCTTTTTTATCCCAACATCTGTATCATATGCAATATAAAATTTCTTCAACTTTTTCCCCCTGTTTTTCTTTACAATTATTCTTTTTATTATATTATTCACCTACAATTCACACCATATAATCTGATGTAATTTGGGTAAAATATTTACATTTTTTCTACACGCAAAAAAGACACCATTTCAATAAATGATGTCCTTTTATCTTATTTAAGTATGATTATTAATTATTTGCCTTGTTTCTTCTCTTTAAAATGATCCGGTTCTGCTGCAACACAGGTTATAATCATTCATGGCTATCTTGGTTGTTCCAATCCAGCCTTCTCTTGTTCTGTCAGCCATTCTTCAATAACACCCAATGCTGATACATCCGTGATTCCTTCATTGTCTGCGGAACGTCCGTATTTTTTCAGTTTTCTTTTTCCTCTCACGCAAAATGTGAAGTCTGTGTTTTCAAAATGTACGGCATTTTCATTTTTCACATTGCAATAAGGATCATCACCGAAATCTCCAATAAATACTGGGACGTGTTCTTTCACTTTAAAAATATTTTCTAATATTTCCTGATTAGCAGCTCCCATACAAATCAGCTCTGTTGGCTTCAATATCTCGTATATTTCATTGATAAACTCATTAATATTTCCTGCACAAAAAACTACGACATTTGCTTCATTTCTCTCATCCAGAATGATTCTCACTCTCTTTAATACAGTCTCAATAGAAATGGGTTCTCGATTATCGCTGTGATCATAGCGAATTGTATGGTACCCTGCTCTCACAAAAAAATCCGATATCTCGTCATACTTTCCTGTATGACCAAGATATTCTTTTTTGTTTTTCTTGTGAAACCACACTTTTCCATTTAAATCGGCTTTGTAATAATCAGGCTGCATGAACACAATAATTCCTTTGAAACTGCTCTCTTTTTTCATTTGTGTACAGCAGATTTTGATGTTTTCTTCTGTTTCAAAGTTTTCTTCCTTTAAATCAAATGTTTCACGCGGTACTGTCTTACTAGTTTTGTGATCACCCTTCATAGGCACAACCACAATCAATACTGTTTCTATTATAAATACCAAAAATGTGATGCTTGCAAAAATCAATAATTGTTCTTCTCTACTAGTCTTTTCCACTGTAAAACATTTTTCTATAAATACAGCAATTGCAATTAAATTTACTGCAATAAGTCCTCTATAAAATCGAATACATCCCTTTGTTAACCATTCTCCCCTAAGCACAGCTATGCAAAATCCTATAGCTAATGTATACATTACTAATGTACTGAATCCTATCATAAATGTACTTGTTATCATATTCTTTTATTCTCCACATCTGCTTTTTATTTTATTACCTATTTCTTTTGAAATAATAAAAGCTAATATCTCACTATTTACATCAGACGCCCTATCTGCTATCTGCATTTTTGCAAAACTAAGTATCTCATCTTGAACAGACTCTTTGTATAAACTTCTGTTCAAGTCAGAACCAAGCACATTATTGCTACTATTCCATAATTTCATCTGTGTATAAAATCTTCCTTCCCTATTATAACGATATGTCTGTGTCAAACTTTCTCCCATTGTATGACTAAATGTTGATGCCCCAAAAGATACTCCTACTGAAATAAGAAAGGATTTCAACGCATCAATTCCTATTTTTTTTGCTGATGTTTCATGCTCACAAATTATATCTGTTGCAACATTTCCTGCTGCAGCTACAACTGCATTCATCACGGATTCTGAAGCCACTGTTAATATTTTGGATCTTAACTGTCCTACACCATTTTCTACTAGTGCACTACTTACAGCCGATCCTGCTCCAGGTATAAATGATGTAATCGCTCCGCACACAGCAGATATTGCCACTTCTTTTGCATCAACCTCTCCTGTTGTTCCATACTGCACCGCTGCATTCAGACCTGCTCCCATAACTGCTCCTGCTGCAAATGTTCCAACAACAGGAATGCATGATACAGCTCCTGCTGCTACCACTGTTCCAACTGCAATTCCTGCTGCAGCAATCTGCTGTTTATGATCAGCGACAAACTCTCCCACACTACTTACTGCGTTTTCAATTCCATTCCCGATATCCTTCAGGCTGGGCCACATG